>OMNT01000012.1_pt1 | contig 224688 bp, 206 predicted proteins | sample 1672551 | NCBI WGS metagenome assembly OMNT01 (sample SAMEA3136698, study PRJEB25190) | human gut metagenome | reverse complement strand
AAGCGGTACGCGAGCTGGGTTCAGAACGTCGTGAGACAGTTCGGTCCCTATCTGTTGCGGGCGTAGGAAATTTGAACGGAGCTGTCCTTAGTACGAGAGGACCGGGATGGACAAACCTCTGGTGCACCAGTTGTTCTGCCAAGGGCATAGCTGGGTAGCTAAGTTTGGACGAGATAAACGCTGAAGGCATCTAAGCGTGAAACTCCCCGTAAGATAAGATTTCCCATTCTTCGGAAGTAAGACCCCACGTAGACTATGTGGTTGATAGGTCAGGAGTGGAAGTACAGCAATGTATGCAGCGGACTGATACTAATAGGTCGAGGGCTTGACCTAAATTTGATTTGGGTAAACTCGGAAAAATGCTTCTGTCGAGTTCATCGTTGTTCAGTTTTGAGGGTGCAGGAAAAACACCCACAAGGAAAAAATTGCGAAATGCACCATTAGCTCAGTTGGTAGAGCAACTGACTCTTAATCAGTGGGTCCTGGGTTCGAATCCCCGATGGTGTACCACTTTTTTTCTGGACACCGGTTAAACGGTGTGTGGAAATGGCCCGTTGGTCAAGCGGCTAAGACGACGGCCTCTCACGCCGTAAACGGGAGTTCGATTCTCCCACGGGTCACCAATTTTTTTCTTGACATAATGCCGCAAAGGTGTTATAATAACAAAGGTTTTTCGAAAGAAGAACACAGTAGGTGTTAATTGTGATGAGGGTACACCCGTTCCCATTCCGAACACGGTAGTTAAGCTCATTTACGCTGAAAATACTTGGCTGGTGACGGCCCGGGAAGATAGGTCGATGCCTACATCAAAAACGGAACTGATTTTTTCAGTTCCGTTTTTTTGTGAAAATATCTATTCGGAGGAACAACACGTGACATATTTGATTATTTGTCCGCTGGTATTTTTAGCCGGATTTGTGGATGCAGTTGCAGGCGGCGGTGGATTGATTTCACTGCCTGCGTATATGCTTGCTGGGCTGCCGGTACATAATGCGATTGCCACAAATAAAATGAGTTCTACAATGGGAACATCCATTGCCACGTACCAATATGCAAAGAGCGGATATATTCCGTGGAAATTGGTTGGATTTTGCATTGCTGCAGCGTTTGCCGGTTCTTCCTGCGGTGCAAATTTGGCATTGATTGTAGATGATTATTATTTTAAAATTCTGATGTTGATTATACTGCCGCTGACTGCTTTTTATGTCACGCGCCCACGTTCTTTTGCAGACGACAAAATGCCATATTCGCAGACGCGGACAACAGTATACAGCATGTTTATCGCATTGGGTGTCGGTGTGTATGATGGATTCTATGGCCCGGGTACCGGTACTTTTTTGATTCTTTTTTTGACCGCGCTTGCACACATGGACTTGAAAAAAGCAAACGGAACAACCAAAGCGGTTAATTTGACAACCAATATATCTGCCTTGGTGATTTTTTTGCTCCATGCAAAAGTTGTTCTGCCGCTTGGTATTATTGCGGGTGCATTTAATATTGCAGGAAACTATATTGGCACGAAGTTTTTTGACCGAGGCGGCGCAAAATCGGTAAAAATGCTTACGATTGTGGTCATCGCCATCTTTTTTGTCAAAATTTTATTGGAAGTGTTATCTTAATTGTATTTTGCTCAGGCTGGACGTCGGTTCAGCCTGATTTTTTTATAATTGGCAAGAAAAATGTAAAAAAGTTTTCCTGTGTTATTGACTTTGTTTTGGGTCTATACTAATATTTTATATAAAGATTATTGTATAAAGAGGAACGTGTTTTATGAAGATTGGCTTTGATAATGACAAATATTTGAAAATGCAGTCCGAGCATATCCGTGAACGGATTGCAAAGTTCGATAACAAATTGTATCTGGAATTTGGCGGAAAGTTGTTTGACGATTACCATGCATCGCGTGTTCTGCCGGGATTTCAGCCGGATTCCAAGCTGCAGATGCTGATGCAGCTGAAAGATCAGGCTGAAATTGTTATTGTAATCAATGCAGAGGATATTGAGGCCAATAAAATCCGCAGTGATTACGGTATTTCTTATGATTTGGATGTTCTGCGTCTGATTGATGAATTTCAGAATGTGGGATTGTACGTCGGCAGTGTTTGCCTGACTCGCTTTGCATCGCAGCCGTCTGCGATTTTATTCCGCAAGAAGCTGAAGGAACTGGGCATCAAATCGTATTGCCATTATTCGATTCCGGGCTATCCAAGCGATGTCGCTCACATTGTCAGCGATGAGGGATATGGACGAAATGACTATATTGAAACGGAACGCCCGCTGATCGTCATTACGGCACCAGGTCCGGGCAGCGGCAAAATGGCAACCTGTCTGTCGCAGCTGTATCATGAATACAAGCGCGGTGTAAAGGCTGGATATGCAAAGTTTGAGACATTCCCGATTTGGAACTTGCCGCTCAAGCATCCGGTCAATTTGGCATATGAAGCGGCGACTGCCGATTTGAATGATGTGAATATGATCGACCCGTTCCATTTGGATGCATACGGAAAAACAACGGTCAATTACAATCGAGATATTGAAATCTTTCCGGTCGTTCGCGCCATGTTTGAGCTGATTGCTGGCAAGAGCCCATATCAGTCTCCGACAGATATGGGTGTCAATATGGCGGGCAACTGCATTATGGATGATGATGCATGCCGCAGAGCATCGGAGCAGGAGATTATCCGCAGATATTATAAGTGCCTGTGCGACAAAAAACGAAACGGTACGACAAAGGATGATTTGAATAAGCTGGAGCTGCTGATGAATCAGGCAGGTGTCAGCGTGCAGGACCGCGCGGTGCGCAATGCTGCGCTCGCTAAAGAAGAACAGACAGACGGACCGAGTGCTGCCATTGAATTGCCGGATGGAACCATCGTGACGGGAAAAACCAGCGCGCTGCTGGGCCCGATGGCAGGCGCGCTGCTCAATGCACTCAAGTATTTGACAGGTATTGACAAAGAAACTGATTTGGTATCCCCACAGGCAATTAAGCCGATTCAGGATCTCAAAACAGTCTATTTGGGAAGCAAAAACCCGCGTCTGCACACCGACGAAGTTTTAATTGCGCTGTCTGCATCGGCAGAAGACAATGTGCTGGCGCGTCAGGCGATGGAAAAGCTGCCGGAGCTGCGCGGCTGCGATGCACATTGTACCGTGCTGCTGTCCAGTGTGGATGAACAGATTTGCAATCGTCTGGGAATGTATTTGACGTGTGAACCGAAATATGAGGAAGCATCTCGGTTGTATCATAAAAACTAAGAACGAACAACATGGAACGGCTGATTTTTCATATTGATGTCAACAGCGCATATCTTTCTTGGGAGTCAGCGCGACGCCTCAAAGAAGGAAAAGAAGATTTGCGGTTGATTCCTGCCTGTATTGGCGGAGATCCGAAAAAGCGTACCGGTGTTGTTCTGGCAAAATCTATTCCGGCAAAACGGTTTGGCATTTGCGCGGGAGAACCAATGGGAGCGGCACTGCGAAAGTGTCCGCAGTTGGTCATTGCTCCACCGGATTTTTCCCTATATCAGCAGTATTCTGAGGCATTTCTTGCGATTTGCCGTCAATATGCACCGGCTTTGGAGCAGTTTTCCATTGACGAATGTTTTTTGGATATGACTGGTACGCGCACAACATATCCGGATCCGATTGCACTGGCATATGAAATCAAGAACGTCATTCGCGACACCTTGGGGTTCACAGTAAATGTGGGCATTGCACGCAATAAACTGCTTGCAAAAATGGCGAGTGATTTTGAAAAGCCGGATCGCGTACATACGCTGTTTCCGGATGAACTGGAAAATAAATTGTGGCCGCTTCCGGTCGGACAGCTTTTGACAGTCGGAAAAACAACCGCGAATAAGCTGCAAAAAGCGGGTATTGCGACGATTGGAGATTTGGCACAGCAGCCGGCTGCGCGATTGCAGGCCATACTTGGAAAAAAATGGGGCATACAGCTGCACGCGTATGCAAACGGCATTGACCATTCGCCGGTCATCGATGTGCCGCAAAAGGCCAAGGGATACAGCATTTCGACAACGGTAGAGGACAACGTTTCTTCCGCCGAACAGGCAAATCACATTTTATTGACGTTGGCGGACAGCGTTTCTGCGCGTATGCGGGCGGATGGAGCAAAAACCGCGTGCATTGCTGTCAGCATTCGTTCCAATGACTTCCGCAACCGTTCGCATCAGTGCAAGCTGCATCAGCCGGAGGACACCACGCAGGTCATTTATGAAACCGCAAAACAGCTGTTTTCAGCCCTGTGGGATCGGCACACGCCGCTGCGGCTGCTGGGCATTTCCCTGACAGATGTGACGTGGGACGAGAACGAACAGCTTTCTTTGTTTGCCGATCCAAAGCATGAGAAGGAAAGAAAGCTGGATCGCGCGGTGGATGCCATTCGGAAGAAATATGGCATGGATACCATTGCGCGCGGAGCAGTTTTGGGTGACAAGCATATTGTTGGCAAAAAGTATCGCGCGCAAGTGGAAAATAAGCGAAAAAGATAGACAAAACCCGTGGGTGAAACAATCACTCACGGGTTTTGCTGTTAAAATGAAGCATGGAGCTCCAATTGCCGCATATGCTGCATTTCCTGTCGAATCATAAAGACGCTGACGACAGCCGCCACACCGTCCGCAATGGGGCCGGAATATAAAATACCATCTATGCCGAAAAACAACGGCAGAATCAAAATCAGTGGCAGCAAGAATAAAATCTGTCGGGTCATGGACAAAAACAGTCCCTTGATCGGCTGGCCAATTGCCGTGAAAAATGTAGAGGAAATTGGCTGCAGACAATTCAAAAACGTGCAGAAGAAAAAGACGCGGAAGTACGAAATCGCGAATTCAAAATACAAGGCATCGCCGGAGCCGAACAGAGAGGTAATCTGCCGCGGGAACAGCTGAAATACGACAAACGATGCGATAGAAATCACGAAGCCGCAGCGGATAGCAAGGTGGTATACTTTGCGGACGCGGGCATATTGCTGTGCGCCATAATTGAAGCTGGCGATTGGCTGTACCGACTGCGAAAGACCGATAATCACGGAGAAGAAGATCTGATTGACCTTGGTGATGATGCCGGCGCAGGCGAGCGGAATTTCTTCGCCGTATATCGACATGGCGCCGTAATGCGTCAGAGACTTGTTCAGGGCGATTTGTACGACGGTCATGGCAATCTGATTGAAGCTCTGCGCAGCGCCCAGCGCGGCAATGCGGCACACGCAATCTTTGCGAGGATGCAAATGCTGGCGGGTGATAGCGACTGTTTTATAGTGCATGAGATAGCGCACCGCCAGTGCAGCGGAGACAATTTGTCCTATAATGGTCGCCAGTGCGGCGCCTGCCATGCCCCAATGAAAACCAAAGATAAAAATAGGGTCTAGAATCAAGTTGATGATTGCGCCGACCAGATTGCAAGTCATGGTGAAACGCGGGCTTCCGTCTGCGCGAATCAAATGTCCGCCGCCGGTAGCCAAAATCAAAAACGGAAAACCAAACGCTGTAATCGCTGTATATGTTCTCGCATAGCCCAAAATGTCTTGGGTGGAGCCGAAAAACCGAAGCATGGGCGTCAGAAATAGATGGGCGACAATACACAGCACGACACCGCAGATGACGAGCATGGAAATCGCGTTGCCGACATAGAAAGCGGCGCGCTTGGCGTCTCCTTCGCCCATGGTCAGATTAAAGGCAGAGGCGCCGCCGATGCCGAACATCAGCGCGATGGCGATGCAGATGGTTGTCAGAGGAAAGGCAACGTTTGTCGCAGCGTTGCCAAGAGCACCGATGCTCCAGCCGATAAATACCTGATCGACAATGTTATACAGCGCACTGACCAGCATGGCGATGATGCTCGGAATGGCAAAGGCGCGCAATAATTTGCTGACTTTCTCTGTTTTCAGCGGATTTTGAACTGCTTGCAAAAGAAAACTCCTTTCTGAATCATCGTGAATTTTACGGAGTATTAGTGTACCAAATACAGGGATAAAAGTCAAGAAATGCAAACATGCACTGCCGAAAATCGACAGTGCATGTAATTATATGCGGAATCGTTTGATAGAAAGTTTTTTCAGTTTTTTCAGCTTTTTCCATACCCATGGCGTGACAAACCAGCCGACGCAGCTTCCCAGAAGAATGCCACCGAGCACATCTGTCGGATAGTGCAGGTACAGATATAGGCGGGAAAACGAAATGAGACCTGCGAGAACATACGCCGCCATGCCCGCACGTTTGTGATTGCGCAGCAGAGCGGTTGCCGCAGCAAACGAAGAAGACGTATGTCCGGATGGAAAGGAAGATGTCGTTGGCAGCGCAATCAGCATTTGTGAAATGGGATGTACGACAAACGGGCGGGCGCGATTGAGCAGATGTTTGAGAATTCCCTCGCCGAGTGCCAGATTGACCAGCAGGCAGACAGCCATGCAAAGACCTGCCGTGCGTGTCTTTTTTCTGTACAACAGGACAAGAGTAATCACAATCCAGATAAAACCGGCGTTGTTCAGCTTGGACAGCACAGGAAAAATGACATCCGAAAATCCGCACCGCAGGTGTTCCTGTATTTCCAATAAGATAGAGAGGTCGAGATTTGTAATCGCTTGCAGCATCGTGCACCCTCAGGCAAACAGATGCGCCAGACCGACAACACCGCGCGAAGCAACGGTCATAATGATGCCGGCGGTCAGGATGCCGAGCAGAACGGCGGGAAAGGACTTTTTCGGCGGAACTTCCAGTAGAGAAGCAATGACGGAACCGGACCATGCGCCGGTGCCCGGCAGCGGAATGCCGACAAACAGCCACAGACCGACAAATGCCACCTTCTGGATGGTGTCCGATTTGCTGAGCAGGTGCTTTTCGTACCAGTGGGTCAGGCGGGAAAGCATCGGCAGCGTTTTCATCCAAGCGATGAGCTTTTTTCCGAAAATCAGGATAAACGGAATCGGAATCATATTGCCGACAATGCTGAGCAGCAGCACGTTGAGCCAAGGCAGGCCAAACGCTGTGCCGACGATGACGGAGCCGCGCAGCTCAATCAGCGGGATCATGGAGACGATGAATACCGCACCATATGCACTGATGTGCGCAACGAGAAAATTGAATATAGTGTTGATCATGTGCAAACTCCTTGTATGCGGTACTCGATGTACTCGCAGAATATGTAAGATATAGTATACCACAAATATACGGGAGAAACCGTAAATAAATTGGAAAATATACACGATACAAACGGGAGCCTTTGTGTGCACAATCATGAAATCGTCACGAAAAAAACAGAAGCCGAACGCGTGCGCGGTTGCAAGATGCGTGGGGTTGTGATACAATCATTTATATGCGTATTCTTTTGTATAACAGAAGCTGCGAAATTTAAAATTCATTGACAGGAGCGTTTATGATGGAATATAAAATTGCTGACCATATTGCGGCAATGAAGCCGTCCGCAATTCGTGAGATTTTCAAAGTTTTGGTAGATCCGGAAGTCATTGCACTTTCCGCAGGTTCCCCAGACTCCAGCGCGTATCCGGTAAAGGAAATGGCAGAAGTGGGCGATGAAATCTTTGCAAATGAGTTTGTCACCACGCTGGGCTACGGCACGACAGAGGGCTACACGCCGCTTCGCGAGCAGACCAAGAAGCGCCTGCGCGAGAAATATCAGACCGGCACAGATGACGACGATGTTATCATCACAACCGGCGGTCAGCAGACAATCAGTCTGTTTACCCAGACCATGATTAACAAGGGCGATGTCATTGTATGCGAGGAGCCGAGCTTTATCGGCGCACTCAATGCATTCCGCAGCTTTGGCGCACAGCTCAAGGGTGTCCCGATGGATGATGACGGCATGCGCATGGATCTGCTGGAGGAAGTGCTGTCCACGACAAAAAATGTCAAGTTTATTTACGTCATCCCGACCTTCCAGAATCCGTCCGGCCGTACCATGACGCTGGAGCGCCGCAAGCAGCTGCTTGCGCTGGCAAAGAAGTATGACGTACTCATTTTGGAGGACAACCCGTACTTTGAGCTGCGTTATGAGGGCGAGCCGGTGGCGACCGTGAAGTCGATGGATACCGAGGGCCGTGTAGTATATGCAGGCTCGTATTCCAAGGTGCTGTCTCCGGGCATGCGTATTGGCTTCTGTCTGGCAAACAAGGAAATCATCAACCGCATGGTTGTCTGCAAGCAGGTCAGCGATGTACACACCAACATGTACTTCCAGATGCTGGTATCGAAGTATTTGGACAAGTATGATCTGGATGCACACATCAAGGAAATCTGTGAGCTGCATAAAATCAAGCGCGATGCTATGCTCAAGGCACTGGAAAAGTATGTAGACCCGCGCGTGACCTTTACGCATCCGAACGGCGGCCTGTTTATCTGGGGCGAACTGCCGGAGGGCTATGACGGCTTCAAGCTGTGCCAGGAGATTACCAAGAAGAAGGTCGCTTGTGTGCCGGGCAATGCATTCCTGACCGATGAGAACGGCGTGTCGAACGGCTTCCGTCTCAACTTCTCGATGCCGAGTCTGGAAAACATTGAAATCGCCTGCCAGCGCATTGGCGAAACCGTTGCAGAGTTCTTGAAGTAACAGAAGCTACTGTATTTTTGAGGAAATTAACGATATGGATGAAGTATATCAGGTTGTGCTGAAGGTGCTGGCGGCGTTTTTTGTGACAGGAATTTTGTCCTTTTTGCTGACGCCGCCGGTCAAACGGCTCGCACACCGCATCGGTGCGATTGACGTGCCGAAGGATGCGCGCCGTATGCACAAAAAACCGATTCCGCGTCTGGGCGGTCTGGCAATTTATATCAGCTTTGTCATTGTCAGCTTGGTGCTCGGACAGTGGAATATGCAGAATTTTACCATTCTGATCGGTTCGGCGATTATTGTCGTTCTGGGCATTTTTGATGACAGAAACGCGCTGAGCGCCAAATTTAAGTTCGGTATTCAGCTGATTGCGGCGGCAATTCCGGTGGTGTTCGGCAATTTGCGCATCGAGTTGATTACCAATCCGAATTTGTTCAGCGGAGAGCTGTATGTGAAGTTCGGTGCACTCGCGATTCCGATTACAATTATCTGGATTGTTGCCATTACCAATGCGGTCAATCTCATTGACGGCTTGGATGGCCTGGCGGTTGGCGTCTCTGCGATTGCCTGCATGACCATGCTAGCGGTATCGCTGCTGATCGGCGAGGTGCCGATTGCGATTTTGCTCGCCGTGCTGGCGGGTGCCTGTGTGGGATTTATGCCGTTCAATTTAAATCCGGCAAGCATCTTCATGGGAGACACCGGCTCGACATTTTTGGGCTTTATGCTGGCAACCCTGTCCATTCAGGGCATGTTTAAGGTTTATGCCATTATTTCGTTTGCGGTTCCGTTTTTGATTTTGGGTCTGCCGATTTTTGACACGGCGTTTGCATTTACACGCCGTATTCTGTCCGGACGCAGCCCGTTTTCTCCGGATCGCGGACATGTACATCACAGACTGATTGACATGGGATTCAATCAGAAGCAGACCGTGGCGATTTTGTATATCATTTCGACGGTGCTGGGATTGCTCGCCGTTGTGTTGACAACCTCTGGTGAGTACCGTGCCATTGTGATGGTACTGGTTGTGCTGATTACCTGTGTGGTCGGCGGAGGCATCTATTTGTCTGCGGAACGCAGAAAGATGAAGCTGCACGAGCAAAAGCTGCACGAGCTCAATCAGCAGGAGAATGAACAACAAAAAATTGCAGAACAGACGCAGGATGCCGATGACACATCGGATCGCGGAGGATTTGACAATGAAGACAATTAAGGTAATGACAGTCTTTGGCACACGGCCGGAGGCCATTAAAATGGCTCCGCTGGTGCATGAGCTGGAGCGCACGGACGGTGTAGAATCCATCGTGTGCGTCACGGCGCAGCATCGTCAGATGCTGGATCAGGTCATGGACATTTTTCATCTGAAGGCAGACTATGATCTGGACATTATGCAGCCGCGCCAGACACTGGCAACCATTACGACAAAATCGCTGGTCGGACTGGATGAGGTGCTGGATGAGGCAAAGCCGGACATCGTTTTGGTTCACGGCGATACATCAACGACGTTTGCAGGCGCACTGGCTGCGTTCTATCATAAAATTCCGGTAGGACATGTGGAAGCAGGTCTGCGCACGTTTGACAAGTATTCTCCGTTTCCGGAGGAGATGAACCGCAAGCTGACCGGTCAGATTGCCGAGCTACACTTTGCGCCGACCGAGCGCAACCGCAAGAATCTGGCAGCAGAGGGCATTACAAAGGGTGTCATTGTGTGCGGCAACACCGTTGTCGATGCGATTCACTCGACGGTCAATCCGGATTTTGTATTCCGTGATGATACCCTCAACCAGCTGGATTATGAGAACCGCCGCGTGATTCTCGTCACGGCACATCGCCGAGAAAACTACGGCGAAGCAATGGAACATATCATGCGTGCTCTGCGCCGTCTGGCGGATGATTTTGAGGATATTGATATTGTGTATCCGGTACATCTCAGCCCGTATGTGCGCGAAACTGCGGCAAAATATCTGTCCGGTCATGAACGCATTCATTTGATTGAGCCGCTTGCCGTTGATGAAATGCACAATTTGATGGGACGCAGCTACATGGTCATGACGGATTCCGGCGGACTGCAGGAGGAAGCGCCGAGCCTTGGAAAGCCGGTTCTGGTTCTGCGCCGTGAGACCGAGCGTCCGGAGGCCATCGAGGCGGGTACGGTTCGTCTGGCAGGCGTGGAGGAAGATACGATTTACTCCATGGCATGCACGCTGCTGCGCGATGAGAACGAGTATCATCAGATGGCGCATGCGGTTAATCCGTATGGCGACGGCCATACCTCGCGCCGCATCGTGCACATGATCCGTCATTATTTCGGTCAGCTGCCGGATTTGCCGGATGAATTCCGTCCGTAACGAGGAGAAACAAGGATGGAGGAAAAAACGCAGGTACAGAAAGAAAAATCTCCCAAGCGTAAGCATGTTGGGCTGATTGTCTTTGCCTGTGCTGTGCTTTTGGCGATGATTCTTGCTGTGTGTTTGACTGGGAAACCGCGCCATGCGATTACGCTGCCGATCGGCAGTGCGGATGTATCCGCGGGGAAGGAACAGGCGGGATATCAGCTCAAAGATACCAACATTACGGTTGACAACGTACAGCAGGTTATTGCAAGCATGAAACGGCCGAGTTCGTACAGTGCATCCGTGACCAACACGCTGTACTGGAGCGGAAGCTGGCAAAAAATTAACGCCACGACCTATGTGCGCGACGGCATTTCCGTGACGGAATATAAAAACGCACAGGGAACAGCGGATCACTATATTGCCATTCGGGACAATCTGTATTATGCATGGAGAAACGGCAGTACGGCGCAGTACACAGCGTCTACAGGCTCAATTTCCGCGGACGATACCAGCATGATTCCGACATACGAGACGGTTGTGTCGGCGAACAAGCAGTCCATTTCTGCGGCAGGTGAGCGCACGGTCAATGGAGAATCGTGTATTTATGTCACCGTGCAGGCGGACAATGGATACAGCTTGACGTACTGGGTATCTACCGTCAGCGGCCTGCTGATTCAGGCGGACTACACAAAAGAAGGAGATCTTGTGCGCAGTGTTGTTCTGGACAATATTCAGAGCAAGGAGCCGGATGACGCTTGGTTCCAGCTGCCGGATGGAACCAATCTTTTGGAGAAAGAAACAGCCAATGGCTGATGCAATGGCAGAAAAAAGGACGGAGTGCAGAGATGCGCCGTCCTTTTTGATGAAATCAACAAGATATACAGGAGCTGAGCGCGCATTGTGACACGCACAGCATACAATGAAATCATGGAGAAAAAATTATGAGTTTTTTAGATATTTCCGAAGAAATTCGCCAGCTCGGCGCACAGGCTGAGAAGGCGGTTCGCCCGTATTTTGACGCAATTGACGAAATCAGCGAATACAATACCGAAAAGGTGCTGGCGGCATTTGCAAAGAACCGTGTGGCAGAGGCTATGTTCGCAGGAACAACCGGTTACGGCTATGATGATAAGGGCCGCGATACGCTGGATCAAATCTATGCCGATATTTTCGGCACAGAAGCAGCACTCGTGCGCATCGGCTTTGTCAATGGCACCCATGCACTGTGCTGCGCCATGTATTCGGCAGTCAAGACCGGTGACGTTGTGCTGTCGGCGACCGGTCCGGCATACGACACGCTGATGAACACGATTACCGGCGATATGGCGGGCAGCATGAAGCAGTATGGCATTGGATACCGTCAGGTTGAAATGAAAAACGGTCTGCCGGATGTGCCGGCGATTGCCGAAGCGGCAAAGGCAGAGGATGTCAAGCTGGTATTCATTCAGCGAAGCAAGGGATATGGCGTGCGGGAATCGCTGTCCTGTGAGCAGATCGGTGAGGTTTGTCAGGCGGTTCGCGCGGTGAATAAAGACGCCGTGATTATGGTAGACAACTGCTATGGCGAATTTGTGGAAAAGCTGGAGCCGACACAGGTGGGCGCAGATATCATTGCCGGTTCGCTGATTAAGAATCCGGGCGGCGGATTGGCACCGACCGGCGGCTATATTGCCGGCAGAAAAGATTTGGTAGAAAATGCCTCGTTCCGCCTGACGGCGCCGGGCATCGGCGCGGAGTGCGGCTGCACGATGGGACAGAACCGCCTGCTGTATCAGGGCTTGTTTATGGCGCCGCATACGACTGCACAGGCCGTCAAAACCGCTGTGTTCGGCGCACAGGTCATGCAGATGATGGGATTCGAAGTGCATCCGCTGCCGGAAGATCCGCGCCATGACATCATTCAGACCATTGCGTTTGGCAAGCCGGAACCGCTGTGCCGTTTTTGCGAGGGCATTCAGGCGGGCGCACCGGTGGATTCCTTCGTGACGCCGGTTCCGTGGGATATGCCGGGATATCAGGATCAGGTTATCATGGCGGCGGGCGCCTTTGTGCAGGGCGCTTCGATTGAGCTTTCCGCAGATGCACCGATGCGTGAGCCGTATGTCTGCTATATGCAGGGCGGCTTGACTTATGCATCCGGCAAAATGGGTGTTTTGCTGGCAGCACAGCGCATTCATGCGGCCGGCTATGGAAAGTAATGCAAAAAACAAGCGAGTCTTGTCAAACCGACGGGAATTTCTTGTGAATTTACGCAAAATGTGGTACACTAAACAAGTATATAACCTACAGCGGAGGTGCACATGCTGATACTGGGAATTGACCCGGGCTATGCCACGGTGGGCTATGGATTGGTACAGCATGAACGCGGAAAATTTACGCATATTCGGCACGGTGCGATTACAACGCAGCCGCATGTTCCGATGCATTTGCGGCTGAAAGAAATCCATGAGGATATGCTGACGCTGCTGGACACATTTCATCCGGATGCTGTTTCCGTGGAAGAATTGTTCTTTAATACGAACATTACGACCGGCATTCAGGTTGCCCATGCGCGCGGGGTTATCCTGCTGGCATGTGCAGAACGCGGCATTACGCCGGCAGAATATACGCCGTCACAGGTCAAACAATCGGTTGTCGGCTACGGCAGGGCGGAAAAGCGGCAGGTTATGGAAATGACCAAAACCATGCTGCATCTCCAGCGCATGCCGCGGCCGGACGATGCCGCAGATGCCTTGGCGCTGGCGATTTGCCATGCGCATACAGAGGGCTCGCAGCTTGTGAGGCAGCGCTTGCAGAAATTTGAAGTGGATGCCGGACAGGGCGGCACGAGAAAACGATAAGTGCATGCGGAAAGGAAACACAATTTGTTTTATTATTTGGAAGGAACCGTTGCTCTGATTGAAAAAGAGCTGGCTGTCATTGACTGCGGCGGTGTCGGCTATGCCTGCCACACCTCGCAGAACACCTGCGCTTCGATTCGAATGGGAGAAAAGACACGGCTGTATACCTATCTGAGCATTCGGGAAAATGCTTGTGATTTGTACGGATTTGCACAGCAGGAAGAACTCAACTGCTTCAAGCTGCTGCTCGGCGTGTCCGGTGTCGGTCCAAAAGCGGCGCTTGCCATTTTGGGCATCGCGCCGCCGAGTCAGCTGGCCCTGTCTATTATTACTGAGGACGCCAAGTTCCTGACACAGGCACCGGGCATCGGCAAAAAGATTGCACAGCGCATTTGTCTGGAGCTGAAAGACAAGCTGGCAAAGGAGCAGGGCAGCTTGCCGACAGGCGGCGGCTTGGTGATGACGCCGAAAGCTGCGGCGGCCGGCGCGGTCGATGCAGTCAGCGAGGCGGTTTCCGCGCTGGTTGTGCTGGGCTATTCGCAGGCAGAAGCGCTGCAGGCGATGGAAGGCATTCAGACAGACGGCGCTGTGACTTCAGAACAACTCATTCGTACCTGCCTGAAAAAATTGGCGGCACAGTAATCGAGGAAAGATTCTATGAGCATTGAATTTGATGATGAATTTTCCGAACGCATTGTCTCGACCGATGCGACACCGGCGGATGACGGAGAGTTTTCTCTGCGTCCGAAGTCGATGGAGGAATACATCGGGCAGAGCAAAGCAAAGGAAAATCTTGCCGTCTTTATTGAGGCGGCAAAACGGCGGGGAGAACCGCTCGACCATGTCTTGCTGTATGGTCCGCCGGGTCTTGGCAAGACAACACTGGCGAACATCATTGCCAATGAGATGGGCGTCAATATCCGCGTGACCAGCGGTCCTGCCATTGAAAAGGCGGGTGATTTGGCGGCGCTGTTGACCAATCTCAGCGAAAATGATATTTTGTTTATTGATGAAATTCATCGTCTGGATCGCAGTGTAGAAGAAATTCTGTATCCGGCAATGGAAGATTTTGCATTGGATATTATTATCGGCAAGGGACCGTCGGCGCGTTCGATTCGTCTGGATTTGCCGCGGTTTACGCTGATCGGCGCGACGACACGCGCCGGACAGATGACCTCTCCGCTGCGTGACCGCTTTGGCGTGATGCTTCGACTGGAGCTGTACACGCCGGAGGAATTGCAGCAGATTGTCGCGCGGTCTGCGAAAATCCTGCAGGTTGACGCACAGCCGGAGGGCACGTATGAGATTGCGCGCCGCTCCCGCGGCACGCCGCGCATTGCCAATCGCATGCTGCGCCGCGTGCGGGACTTTGCCGAAGTACAGTTTGACGGTGTCATTACGCGGGAAGCTGCGGATACGGCACTGCGTGCGCTGGAGGTCGATGAGCTAGGGTTGGATGCGATTGACCGCCGCATGCTGCGCAGCATTATGACGACATTTGGCGGCGGTCCGGTCGGCTTGGAGACGCTGGCGGCAACGATTGGCGAGGAAGCCGTGACGTTGGAAGATGTCTATGAACCGTATCTGATGCAGATTGGATTTTTAAACCGCACGCCGCGCGGACGCTGCGTCACAGCGCTGGCGTATGACCATATGGCGATTCAGCCGAATATGCCGGCGGTACCGGAACAGATGCGGTTGGACGAAAACCCCAATAGCAAATAACAGCCTGTGCCGCATAGATTGGGGCACACGATTTTATCTGATAGTAGAGGAGTATTGATTGTATGGGCAAGTATTTTGGAACAGATGGCATCCGCGGTGTTGTCAATGTAGAACTGGACGCACATCTGGCATTTAAAGTAGGCCGCGCCGTTGCATATGCGCTGTCTCAGCAGACCAAGCACCGCACCAAGATTTTGATTGGCAAGGATACTCGTATCTCGTCCGATATGCTGGAAGCTGCCTTGGTTGCCGGCATTTGTTCTTCCGGTGCGGATGTAGAGTCGCTGGGCGTTATTCCGACTCCGGCGGTGGCACATTTGACCATCAAGCATAAGGCGGATGCGGGCATTGTGATTTCTGCATCGCACAATCCGTATGAGCACAACGGCATTAAAATCTTTGCCGGCAGCGGCTATAAGCTCTCGGATGAGCTGGAAGCGCGCATCGAGGAGTATATTGACCACGTGGATGAGCTGCCGAAGGCAACCCACGATGCCATTGGCCGCGTGCTGCCGCTGAGCATTGATCCGGTAGAAGAATATACCGATTATCTGGCAGAGACCATAACGGGAGATTTGTCCGGTCTGCGCGTTGCGGTAGACTGTGCAAATGGTGCATCGTCTGCAACCGCTTCGGTTCTGTTCCGCAAGCTCAAGCTGGATGCTGCCATCCGGTACTATGAGCCGGACGGCACCAACATCAATGCACACTGCGGCTCGACACATCTGGAAGCGCTGCAGAAGATGGTCAAGGACGGCGGCTATGATGTCGGCGTGGCATTTGACGGCGATGCGGATCGCTGCCTGATCGTCGATGACAAGGGCGAGGTGCTGGACGGTGACCGCATCATGGCTGTGTGCGCTGTCGAGCTCAAGCGCCAGAATAAGCTGCGCGGCAATGCATTTGTGGCAACGATTTTGTCCAACATGGGTCTGCACGCATATGCAAAGCAGCACGGTATCAGCATCGAGTGCTCCAATGTTGGTGACCGCTATGTGCTGGAAAAGATGCTCGACAAGGGATATATTCTCGGCGGCGAGCAGTCGGGTCATGTCATCTTCTTGGAGTATGCGACGACCGGCGACGGTGAGCTGACGGCTATTCAGTTCCTCAAGATGCTGAAGGACAGCGGCAAGCGCGCCTCGGAAATTGCGGCAGAGGTTGTTCCGTGGCCGCAGATTATGATTAACGTTCAGGTGCCGACGGCAATGAAGTACGCCATTTCGGATCGTCAGGAAGTACAGGACGCGATTGAGAAGGAAAAGCAGGGTCTCGGCGAAGGCCGCATTCTGGTTCGCCCGTCCGGTACGGAGCCGCTGGTTCGTGTCATGGTAGAGGGCAAGGACAAGGATTCCGTATACAAGGCAGCAGAGGCTGTTGCCGGTGTCATCGAATCCATCTTATAATTTGTGAAACGACAACGGTCTGGTCGGATGCCGTGCGGCGGAAGACCAGACCTGTTTTCTGCTTTGTACAGCGAAATATGCACAAAAGTAAAAAGTAAATTTTGATACTTGTTGACTGGAATATACAAAGATTCGTTGACATTTTTTTGATGATAGGGTATAATGAGTAACAATATGATGTATGGCAAAGAATCTTCGGGACAAAAAACGGTTTCGGATGAGAACCTGTGCCGGCTGGCGCAGCAAGGAGACCGCAATGCGGAAGAACAGGTGGTCGTTCGGTATTTTGGCTTGGTAAAAGCCTGTGCGCGGCCCTATTTTCTTGCGGGCGGCGACGGAGAAGATCTCATTCAAGAGGGCATGCTGGGACTGCTCAAAGCAGTCCGGACATATGAACCGACGCGCGGCGTTCCATTTGAAGCGTTCGCGCGCTTGTGCGTGACGCGCCGCGTGTACAGCGCCGTGAGCGCAGCGGCGGCAGACAAGCATGAACCGCTCAATCATTCGGAAGACCTTGCCAAGACCCCTCTGTTTGACGAACATTCCAAAGCAGCGCATACCGCTGCGGATCCGGTGAATTTGGTCATTGACAGGGAAGAGCACCGCGAACGGCAGGAAAAACTAAAGGATTCCCTGTCCGCGTTTGAAGCACGGGTTCTCGCATTGTATTTGGACGGCAACTCCTATGAAGAGATGGCGTCCGAGGTCGGAAAACCCGTGAAATCCGTGGACAATGCCATTCAGCGCATTCGCCGCAAGGCAGCAGCGTTGTTTCCGGACGAACATCGGTAATCCCGAATGATTCCAAACACCGCCAAAGAGAGAAAGGAAAAATCATGTATCAGGACAAGACGATCGTATGCAAAGACTGCGGACAGACATTTGTTTTCACCGCCGGAGAGCAGGAATTTTACGCAGAACGCGGTTTTCAGAATGAGCCGCAGCGCTGCAAGAGCTGCCGCGACAAGAGAAAGAATGGCAGCCGTCCGGCACGAGAGTATTTCACTGCGACCTGCGCTGCCTGCGGCGGGGAAGCGCGCGTGCCGTTCCAGCCGAAGGACGACAGACCGGTATATTGCAGCGAATGCTTCGCAAAGATGCAGGCAAAGGACTAATTCAGTCAAATCTACAGAACACCCGCGGATAAAGTGGGTGTTCTTTTGTGCGATTCTATCAAATTGTTGGAATGTGTATTGAAAAAACACAACGGAGACAGTATAATACAAACAGAATTTATTTAGAAATACAGGAGGTCATTCCTATGGCTATGGTTACCAAGAGCACCACAATCGGTGAGGTTTTGGCTCGTGATATCAATACCGCTCAGTTTTTCATCAACATCGGCATGCATTGCCTGGGCTGCCCGCATTCGCAGGGTGAGAGCATCGAAGAAGCATGCATGGTGCATGGCACAGATGCAGATCAGCTGGTAGAAGAAATCAACAACTACTTCCAGAGCATCGGCTAATTTTTGCCGAAGAACGAAACAACAAGGGGAGCCGATACGATGTGTGTCGGCTCTTTTTTCTACAGAAAGGAACGCTATGCAGGAAAATCGCATGCATTTGACACCGCGGCTGCGCACCATTATGCAGCAGGTGCCGGAAGGCGCACGGTTGGCGGACATCGGGACAGATCACGCACTGATTCCGACGGCGCTGCTGCGCCGCGGTGTGATTCAAAGCGCCATTGCGTCGGATTTGCGCGAGGGGCCGCTGGACAGCGCTGCGCGCACGGCAAAACAATTTGAGGTGGAGCACAAGCTTTCTCTGCGTTTGGGCGGCGGACTGCAGACGGTAAAACCCGACGAAGCAGATACCATCGTTATCGCCGGCATGGGCGGCGAGACCATTGCGCAGATTTTGGCGGATGACGCGTGGGCGCTGGACGGAGCGCATTTGCTGCTGCTGCAGGCTATGACTGCACAGCCGTATTTGCGGCAGTATCTCGCGGCGCATGGCGGTGTCATTCAAAAAGAGTCGTTGTGCCGAGAGGAACAGCGCATATACACGGTTATGACTGTCGTTGGCGGCGGAAAGCGGGAACAGAAAAAACTGTCCGCGTGCTGCATTTCGGATGCGCTGCTGCGCGATCCGATGGCGGAAGAATACATACACAAGCTGCTGCATCGAGAGCAAAAAATTGCGCATTCTCTGAAAACAGCAAAGCATCAAAAACCAGAGGAGCTGCACATGCATCGGGAAATGATTGCGGTGCTCTCGCAGGCATTGCACGCGCTGGGAAAGGACGATTAGTATGATTCAGGTAAAACAGATTTTACACTGTCTGGAACAGGCAGCGCCGTATGAGTTGGCGGAGCACTGGGACAATGTCGGCTTGTTGGTCGGAGATCCAGAGGCGCGTGTGGAAGGCGTGCTGTGCGCGCTGGACATCACGGAAACCGTGGTAGAGGAAGCGGCAGAGCGCGGCTGCAATGTGATTGTGGCGCATCATCCGGTCATTTTTACCTCGGTAAGCCGCGTGACTGCCGATACCGTCACTGGACGCATTGTCATCTCTATGATTCAGAAGGGCATTTCCGGCATTTGCATGCACACCAATATGGATTGCGCGGATGCCGGTGTCAATGATTTGCTCGCAGCATCGCTGGGTCTTACCGATGTCGTAAACATGGGCGCAGGCGAAGGCGGCAACCTCGGCCGCGTCGGCAATCTGCCGCGCCCGATGACGCTGGAGCAGTTTGCACAGCACGTCAAGCTGTCTCTGGATGCCGGCGGTGTTCGCGTGGCAGACGGCGGAAAAATGGTGCAGCGTGTCGCTGTCGGCGGTGGTGCCTGCGGTAAGATGATGGATGAAGCGGTTGCCAAGGGGGCAGACACGTTTGTCATCGGCGACTGCAGCTATGATATTATGATGCGTGCGCACGACATCGGATTGAATTTGCTGGATGCCGGACATTTTCCAACGGAAAATCCAGTTGCACGTGGATTCCGCGACTTGATTGCAGAACATTTTCCGGATGTACCCGTCTATGTATCTCAGCAGCACAAGGACTGCATTACATTTTATTAAAACAAAAAGAACCGCGGCACAGCTGCGGTTCTTGCATTGTCAGTGTAAAAATAGACGCACGAGATGGGAATAGCTCTTGCGATAGGGCTGATAGCGCATCGGCAAATCCAGCCAGGTTTTCTTGTCTACGATGCTTTTTCTGTGCGAAAACGTTTCGAAGCCAGTCTTTCCGTGATAGGCACCCATGCCGCTGGCGCCGACACCGCCAAAGCCCATGTGCGGTGTTGCCAAATGGATGATGGTGTCATTGATGCAGCCGCCGCCAAACGAGCAGGTTTCTGTGATATGCCGGATGGTCTTTTTGTCTTCGGAAAACAGGTACAGCGCGAGCGGGTGCGGATGGCTGTTGATGACTGTGAGTGCCTCGTCCAGCGAATCATACGTCAAGATGGGAAGAATCGGCCCGAAAATTTCTTCCTGCATCACGGGATCATCCCATGTGACATCGGTCAGAATGGTGGGGCTGATGCGGTGCTGCTCCGGCTGGAATTTGCCGCCATAGACCAGCTTGTTTCGGTCAATGAGACGGGAAATTCGGTCAAAATGCTTTTGATTGATGATTTTTCCGTATTTGGGATTGCAAAGAGCATCCGCGCCGAATTGACGGCGGATTTCGCGCATGAGGGCTTTTACCAGTGCATCGCGCACGCGTGCATCGCAGTAAATATAATCCGGTGCGACGCAGGTTTGTCCGCAGTTTAAGAATTTGCCGAACACAATGCGGCGCGCGGCGCGTGCGATGTTGGCGGTGCGGTCCACAATGACCGGACTTTTGCCGCCGAGCTCCAATGTACAGGGCGTCAAATGTTCCGCCGCACGGCGGAGCACCTCTTTGCCGACCGCTTGACTGCCGGTAAAGAAAATGTGGTCAAAGACTTCGTCCAATAGATGCCGGTTTTCCTCTCTGCCGCCGGTCACGACAGCAACGTACTGCGGGGCAAAGCATGCGGACAAAATGGTCTGTATCACAGCACTGGTGCAGGGAGAATAGGCGCTCGGTTTGACGATTGCGGTATTTCCGGCGGCAATCGCGTCGATGAGCGGATCGAGAGTCAACAGAAACGGATAGTTCCAAGGGCTCATGATGAGCACCACGCCGAGCGGGGACGCCTTGGTATAGCTGCGGGCGGCGAACTGCGCCAACGGCGTACGGACGCGATGCTCCTTGGCGTAGGTGCCGGTATGGCGGAGCATAAATGTCAATTCATCCAAAACCATGCCGATTTCGCACAAATAGCTTTCCTCAGAGCTTTTGCCAAGATCTTGATATAGGGCGCGCGCAATGTCTGCTTCATGCCGGACAATGGCGGCCTTGAGTCTGCGCAGCGCATCCAGCCGGATGCCGACAGGCAGCGTTGCGCCGCTGGAAAAATAGCTGCGCTGTGCGGAGACAATTTTGTGAATCTGTTCCGGTTTCATAGGACTCCCTCCAACAGGTTTCTAGCTGCATTGATGATAGCACAAGATGTCCGCGGCGTCAAACGAATCTAGAACGGGATGCCTTGACATGATGTTGTGTGGTCAAGTATAATTTTATGTGGAAAAGATTACGAATAAAGGAGTAAGCGTATGCCTTTAGATGCTGTGTGCCTGCTGGCGACCGTGCGGGAAATCAATGCCCGCACGGCAGAAGGACGCATTGATAAAATTTACCAGCCGGAGCGCGATGAGATTGTTTTGTCGATCCGGCTGATGCGCGGAAGCGTCAAGCTGCTGCTGTCTGCCGGTGCAGGCTCTCCGCGCATGCACTTTATTGAAAAGGGACGGGAAAACCCATCCGCACCGCCGATGTTTTGTATGCTGCTGCGCAAGCACCTGCAGGGCGCCAAAATTGTGTCGGTTGTATCGCCGGATATGGAGCGTATGGCGATTATCACCTGTGATACCGTTGACGAGATGGGCGTTCCGAGCAAAAAGTATTTGGCTGTCGAACTGATGGGCAAATATTCCAATGTCATTTTGTACGACGCGGACGGGCGCATTCTCGATGCACTCAAACGTGTCGACGGTGATACCTCCGGCAAGCGGCAGGTTCTCCCGGGGCTGTTTTACCGCATGCCGCCACCGCAGGACAAGCTGAATTTGCTGGGAATTTCACAGGCAGGTGTCGCGGCAGCCATTCGAGCCGCAGAGGAAGAAACCGGCGTGGATCGCTGGCTGCTGAATCATTTTAAGGGCTTGTCTCCGCTTGTCTGCAGAGAACTGGCATGCCGTGCCTGCGGAGAGACCGAAAAGCCGATGCACGCTTTGACGGATGGAGAGCGCGGCAGTCTGGCGGATGTGCTGGCGGATTTTGTACAGATGATTGAGAAAAATCGCCTCAAACCGTACCTGCTCACAAAGCGTGCAGACGGAACGGTCTTTGACTTTACGGTCATGCCGGTCAAGCAGTACGGAGATCTGATGCAAAACACGCAGGCAGACAGCTTTTCACAGATGCTTGCGGATTTTTATGAGAAAAAGAGCAATACCGAGCGCATTCGACACCATGCGGCGAATATGACGCACACCCTGCAGAATGCGCGCGACCGCATGCGCCGCAAGCTGGCTGCACAGCGCAAAGAACTATCTGATTCCCAAAATCGCGACAAATTCAAGCGGCGCGGCGATTTGATTACCGCCAATTTGTATCAGATTGAGCAGGGCGCGCGCAAAGTAAAAGTCATTGACTATTACGATCCGGCGTGTCCGGAGGTCGAACTGAATTTGGATGCGCGCCTGACGCCGCAGCAAAATGCACAGCGGCAGTTTAAGCTGTATACAAAGGCGAAAAATGCCGAGGAGCATTTGACGCAGCAGATTGCGCAGGGCGAACAGGAGCTGGAATATCTGGACAGCGTGCTGGAAGCGATTACCGAGGCGGAAAATTTGACGGATTTGGCGCAGATTCACGAAGAACTGGTCAAGACCGGCTATCTGTCCGCCAAGCAGGACAAGAAAAAACGCCGCAACGCAAAGCCTGTTCAGGGCAAGCCGTTTCACTACAGGACAAGCGACGGGTTTGACGTTTTTGCCGGCAAAAATAATATACAAAACGATTTGCTGACGCTGAAAACCGCATTTAAGCGGGATATGTGGTTCCACACGCAAAAGATTCACGGTTCGCATGTTATTTTGGTTTGTGACGGGCGGGAGCCGACGGATGAGGCGATGACCGAGGCGGCAGAGATTGCGGCATGGCATTCGCAGGCGCGGGGTTCTTCGCAGGTTCCGGTGGATTATTCGCAGGTGCGCAACATCAAAAAACCAAACGGTGCAAAGCCGGGCATGGTGATTTATCATACCCATCAAACAGCATACGTCACACCGGATGAGAAAAAAATCGAAAAACTGCGTGTGGAGTGAGAAAAACGCTTGTTGTTTTGTCACAAGTGTGTCATAATAAATAATATATTGAATTCACAAAAAAGGAGTCGTACAGATGCAAAAGCAAGAGCTTGTTGTAATTCTTGACTTTGGCGGACAGTACAATCAGTTGATTGCCCGCAGAGTAAGAGAATGTAATGTATACTGTGAGATTAAGCCGTATACGACCCCGTTGGAAGAGATTAAGGCGCTGCATCCGAAGGGCATTATCTTTACCGGCGGCCCGAACTCTGTCTTTGATATGAGTTCTCCGCACTATACCAAGGAGATTCTGGAGATCGGCGTGCCGATTCTCGGTATCTGCTATGGCTGTCAGCTCATCGCGTGGATGGGTGACGGCGAAGTAAAGACCGCACCGGTATCCGAGTACGGCAAGATTGAGCTGCAGGTAACCGATCCGGCATCTGCGCTGTTCCGCGATGTGCCGGAGACCTCCATTGTATGGATGAGTCATACCGACTACATTGCTACACCGCCGGAAGGCTATCAGATTGTTGGCAAGACCAACGATTGCCCGTGTGCTGCCATGCAGAACACCGAAAAGAAAATCTATGCGGTACAGTTCCATCCGGAAGTAACCCATTCCGAGTACGGCAAGCAGATTCTGCGCAACTTCCTGTATGAAGTGTGTGCATGCTCCGGCGACTGGGTGATGGATAACTTTATTGAGAACACGGTTGCTGCTCTGCGCGAAAAGATTGGCGATAAGAAGGTTATTCTTGGTCTGTCCGGCGGCGTAGACAGCTCGGTAGCAGCCGGCCTGCTGTCCCGTGCTGTCGGCAAGCAGCTGACCTGTGTGTTTGTCGATCAGGGTCTGATGCGCAAGGACGAGGGTGACTTTGTCGAGCAGACATTCACGACCATGTTTGATATGAACTTTGTGCGCGTCAATTGCGGCGAGCTGTTTATGTCCAAGCTCAAGGGCGTGACGGATCCGGAAGAAAAGCGCAAGATTATTGGCACGGAGTTTTACAAGGTATTCTGGAATGAGATTCGAGGTCAGGCAGAGGATGGATTCTTTGCACAGGGCACGATTTATCCAGACCGCATTGAGTCCGGTAAGGGCAAGAGTGACGGCAAGGCAAACACCGCTGTCATCAAGACCCACCACAACATGGCAAAGATGCCGGATGACATTCAGTTCCTCGGTGTCATTGAACCGCTGGGCGATTTGTTCAAGGACGAAGTGCGCGAAGTAGGCGAAAAGCTGGGTATCCCGCACGAGCTGGTATGGCGTCAGCCGTTCCCGGGTCCGGGTCTTGGCGTGCGCATTATTGGCGAAATCACCGCGGAAAAGGTCAAGATTCTGCAGGAAGCAGACTGGGTACTGCGTGATGAAATGTCCAAGAACGGCTATGAGTCCCAGTTGTCTCAGTTCTTCTGTGTTCTGCCGGGCGTCAACACGGTTGGCGTTATGGGCGACCACAGAACCTATGACAATCTGGTTGCCATTCGCGCCGTTACCACGGACGACTTTATGACTGCGGATTGGGCAAAGATTCCGTATGATATTCTCGCAAAGGTATCCAACCGTATCACCAACGAGGTAGAGCACATCAACCGCGTTGTATATGATATTACCTCTAAGCCGCCAGGAACGGTAGAGTGGGAATAAGTCCCTCAAAATAGACATCAAGACTGCTTTCTATTCAGAAGGCAGTCTTTTTGCATTTATTGCAAAATGTGGAATAAAACCGCAAATAAAATAACGAAAGCGTTTCAAAAGCCAAAAATAGGCGGGCGAAAGAATACGGAATATATCCTAAAAAAATTCAAATAAGCGAATGTTTTTATAAATCACAGCAAATAGCTATGCGTTTGTAAAATAAACGCAAAATAAACATGAAAGAAAAGAGAAAGAAAAAGCCGAAAATTTAAATGAATATAGGTTAAAAAGTTATTTTAAATTCATTATTTCGGTATTTCGAACGAACATTCGATAAAACGGCATAGGGGGATGAAGCTAGAAGCATAAGGCACCGCTGTTTGAGACGGCAAACGATATTTTTTGTACATACAGTTTGAAAACTAACTATTTTTTACGATGAATGCTTAGGGAAATTTGTATAAAATTGTAGTTTATTTTTAGATATGTTTCTGGAAGAAACTAAAAAGGGGCGGTGTGCTTATCTCTAAATGGTTGACATTTGCTGTTGCAGACCGTATAATAATGATAACCATCATACATGTAATTGTGAAAAGCGGGGGGAAGTTTTATGAAGATTACGGTATGATTAGCAGAACATATGTTTTCCTACGCTTGTAGAAAATACTCTGACCGGATGATTTTGTCAGGATGCTCCGCTGTACAAGGCACAAGGGGAATGATAAGGAGATTTTTACGAATGAACGAAAGTAAACCAATGCAGACAGGTGTTCCGAGCGCAGACCGCCCGTGGATGCAGTACTATCCGCCGCAGTTGATTGAAAATCTGGCAATTCCAGAACAGACCATTGGCGAGTATCTGCGCGCACACTGCCCAGGTGATGATGTCGTTGCCATGCATTACTATGGAAATGACATCACATGGAAGCAGCTGTTTGAGCAGGTTGATGCGACTGCACGCGGTCTGAAGGCGCTGGGTCTCGGTGAAGGCGATGCGATTCCGACCTTCCTGCGCGCTGTGCCGGAATTTATCTATCTGTTGTTGGCAGCAGAAAAAATTGGCGCGTCGATTCTTTGCCGCGACAACACGCTGGAAGAAAACGTAGAAGCGGTTCGCCGCTCCGGCGCAAAGCTTATCTTTACGCAGGATTATCTCTCACAGAGAGAACTGAACTCATACCGTCACGGCTCGGAGACGCAGATTGCGGTGCTGGTATCTCCGTACCGCAGCGCACATTACGCATCCATGCCGGCGCATATTCAAAAGTACATTGACAGCAACTATCCGGATAAGCCGGCATACGGCGGCAGAACCATGTCTTGGGATTGGATTCTTGAGATGGGCGAGAAGTATACCGGTCAAGTGGAAGCGCCGAGAGACATAGATCGTCCGCTGTTCCGCGCGTATACCAGCGGTTCGACCGGCCCGTCCAAGCAGGTTATTCATTCCGCACACACCATGATTGGCAATCTGCATCAGATGAATTTCTATGGTGCATCGGACGAATTCCGCCCGACATGGCTGATGACGCAGCTGCCGCCTAGCTTGGTTGCTGTTGTTGTAGCGATGATGCTGCTGCCGCTGGCTTCCAACAAGCTGTTGATTCTGGATCCGTTCTGTGCTCCGGAAGATGTTGACCTGGAAATGATGCGGTATCGTCCGAATTGCTGGCCGCTGATTCCGATGTTTATCGAAACTATCATGCGCAATGGCCGTGTGCCGGATGACTATGACATGTCTCATCTGTTCTCGACCGGCGCAGGCTGCGAGGCATTTAACAACAACCAGATGAAGCGTGCACAGAAGTTCCTGTATGACCACAATTGCAAGGCACAGTTCACCAGTGGTTACGGATGCAGTGAGGCTGGCTCCAATCTGACATTGCCGATGTCCTCCTATCCGCTTGGCAACGGCAATGTTGGCATTCCGATGCCGCTTTCTGTGATGTCGGTTTTCCGACCGGGCACGCATGAAGAACTGGGATACAATGAAATGGGCGAAATCTGTGTGACCGGACCGGGCAACATGATCGGTTACGATACAGCAAGAGCAACGGCTCGCGCACTGCAGAAGCACGATGACGGCCGCATCTGGCTGCACACCGGTGATATTGGATATATGAACGAAGACGGCGTTGTATATGCGCTGACACGCGGCAGTGCACCGCGCTTTGGTTTCCCAGGCAAGGAGCTGGCAACGCTTCCGATGGAAAACCGTCTGGCAGATGCAGAAATTGAAGGCATCAAGGATGAATTCTTTGTTATCATTCCGGATACCGAGCACAATCATCATTTCCTGCCGTATCTGTATGTCGTACTGGAAGATGGTTACACGATTGACGATATTAAGGATGATGTGGATGCCTGTCTGGATGATTATATGAAGCCGATGGACATTTTCCAGCTTCCGGAACGTCCGTTCTTCCACTTCAAGACAAACCGCATTGGTTTGACGCAGGAACTGATTCATTCCGATTTATAATTGGCTCTTAGACCGCACAAATCCGGTCAGAAGCATATGATGAACAGCAAAAGGGCAGTGTGCGGCGCAGCGCGCTGCATATTGCCCCATCACTGGGAATACTCTAAAAACAAGAAAAGGGGTGTTACATTGGCGCGTTTTCCAAAGGAAAACAAACCAACCAACGCAAGGGAAATGTATGATAAGGGAAGGGCACGTTCACAAATTTGGACAAAGATGGAGAAAAGATTATGAATCAAAAATTCAAACGAATTTTGAGTCTGTTCCTGTCTTTACTCATGGGCATGTCGGCATTGCCGGCATATGCAGCTCCGGAGCAGGCGGCAGACCAGTCCTCCACAACATCACAGACCGCTGAAACAAACACAGAGACAAACAAAACTGCTGCCAAGCAGAAAATCTCTGCAAGCGGTTCGATTACCGTAGGAGACGAGCAGGTTCCGTTCAGCATGGACGAGTCTGATATCAATGCAGCAATGGTTGCGGATAATTCCGAGGATACAACCGTTGATACATCTGATCCGGCTGTCAAGTCCGTAAAGAAGGAACTGAAAAACATTCGAGTAAAGTCTACCAAGGCAGACGGCACCGAAGAAAAGAAAAAGCTGACCGCAGAACAGCAGCAGCAGGTTCTGGGTATGTTCCAGAATTATCAGAACAACTGGAAGGCAAATGCAGATGTACTGGGTGCACAGCTTCCGTTCTACATGCAGTACAATGACAAGGGCGAAGACGGTCTTGGCGTTTTGGGCGAGATGCTGGTTCTGGCTGGCGTTACGGTTGATGCTGTCAGAAACGGCGACTACAGCTATGACGACCTGACCGGCACCATCATGACCTTTATGTACGGCGACCAGCTGGGCGTAAAGTACTATGGTGATACCGTGCGCAGCAAGCGCGACGACGCTATCAAGGCCGTCAAGGCATCCGGCGCAAAGACCGAGTATCAGAAGCTGTTGGTTCTGAATGACTGGCTGGCATCGCAGGATACGTTTGATATGTCCTATATCATGAATATGGGCAAGGATACTCCTACCATGGCAGCAGAGAACCCGAAGGATCCGGATCATTATCAGGATGTATACGATACTTTGTATGCTAGCTATAAGGAACAGATTACCAATCAGTTCCATGATCAGATTTTTGCAGGCGTCGAAGCAGATCTGCGTCAGAAGTTCTATGAAAAAGCAATCAGACAGGCGGTTTATACGCAGGCTTTAGACGGCAAGACTGACGAAACGGCAACAGAAGAAGAAAAGGCTGCTGCAAATGAGCAGGCGGATGCCTATATGGAAACCAATAAAGATGCGATTTCCAAGGATGCCGCAGGCTTTGTAAAGACCAGCTTTGGCGAAGAAGCTGCTCAGCAGATGAGTGAGCAGGCAGATGCCTTCATCAAGGATGCAGAAGAGAAGGGTGTAGAAGTTCAGCCGGGCGTAACGATGACTGTTGAGCAGATCACCCAGAACTCTATGGCAAATGATAAGATTGTCGATTTGGATCAGGACGGCACGAATGAGACAACCGCTAACGATGCCATTCCGATTTATACCGAACAGGCAGCAAAGCAGCTGGCTCCGGCAGTTATCAACTACTGGGAAGGCAACCAGATCGGTGCACTGGCAATTGGCAAATCCGTTTGCTTGGGCTATTCCAAGGCATACGCATACTTGGTTCAGGCTTCTCATCCGGAAATCTACGGCAAGAACGGCGCTTCTACCGATATGTCCAAGGCGGACAACTGGAAGGAAGCCAAGGATCTGTACACCTTCAGCTCTGACGGCAAGAAGGTGAACACCGATGGCAACTACAGTGTAGACTTGGTTCGTATTACGTTCAAGGCTAATGTTACCATGTATGGTGAGACGCAGTCGGACTTCAACTCCGACCATTTTTGGAATGCAGTCAAGGTAGATGGCAAGTGGTATTATGTTGACCCGTGCTACACCGACTGCTACAGTGAAGTTATGACGCGCGACCGCGTGGAGACCGATGGTTACATGAACCATATGTACTTCATGTTCAGCGATACGACCACAAGAAATCTGTACGATGGCTACTTCAAGGAGTTGAATACGGCTTATCAGGATGTAGCTACCGACAAGACCTATGAGGACGCTTGGTTTGCTCGTGCAAAGAGCGATGTCAGCTCGGATGGCACGAACATGTACTATGTATATGATTCTACCAACCTGATTAAGCGGCTCAATGATTCCCAGATGGATCAGATGAACTCTAAGGAAGATCCGAAGTATAAGCTGGTCAGCCACCCGATTACCAATAAGGATTCCGGCGATGGCGATACCGATTATACGACCCTGATTGATTTCACCTACAAGCCGGATTCCGACAAGGATGATACGGTTGTTCAGGTTTACAATCCGGAAACCAAGAAGATGGAAACCAATGATATGCTGACCGAGCTGTATGCAAAGCATGCAGAACAGGCTGATATCTATCCGTCTATCGCAATCACTTGCGCACAGTATGAGGGTAAGCTGTACTTCAACCTGTCTAACTACATCCTGAGCTATGATTTGACCAGCGGTAAAGTTGCAACTGTCAAGAAGTACGATACCGTTTATGGCAAGCGCGACAAGACCAACGCATTCGGCGGCATGTCGTTCGCTCTGGTAAACAGCGCAGATGGCGCAGACTTTACGTTCCGCGATCATCCGATTGCAGGCATCAGCTTGAAGAGCGATGGCAAGCTGTATGTTTCCGTCGCAACCAATCTGGCGTACATCTCCGGTAAGGATGATGTAAGCAACCGTACCAAGCCGACCGATTCTAAGGATTATACCATTGACAGCAAGGACAATGGCTATGGTTACGAATTTGAGGAAAGCAACTACAATCCGGACTACAGCAACTACAGCAACGATAAGTACAGCGATTCGATGATGGAGCAGTTCGGATACAAAAGAGAAATCAACGACAACGATGAGTTCATGTGGGTTGCAAACCTGAGAGGTACTGAGGCAATGTCCAGCATCGCTGGCGAGAGCGTTGAGTACAAGAAGGAAACCTGCGATCATCACTACATCCATTTTGACGAAACCTACTTCACCAAGAAGAAGGATTCTGACGGCAATAAGACCGATGAATGGAACACTGGCGAGAGCTATGTCTGCACGGTTTGCGGCAAGTCTGTAGAGGAGCCGACCGAACCGAAGAAGAACAGCATGGGCAGCAGCAGTGACTACGAAAAGAAAAAGGCACAGTATGATAAGGACAAGGCAGAATACGACGAAGTTGTAAAGAATGCCGGCCATACCTATACTGCAAAGGATCCGAAGTGGACCAAGAACGATGACGGCACCTATTCCGTAACCTTCGATACGCTGGTTTGCTCCTCTGTTTGTGAGAAGGAAAAGAATCAGCGCGACTGCTTGGTCAATGATGATACCATCACGATTAAACTGAACAAGTCGGTTACAGCACAGGCAGAAATCACCAAGACCGAAGGCTCCTGCACCGATGAAAACGGTGTAAAGGTAACGTATACCGCTACCGGCGAGGCTGAAGGTCACAAGTACACCGTAAGCAACGTTGTGGAGACCGGCAAGGGCGAGCACACCCTGAAGTCTGAGTTCAAGTGGACTAAACTTAAGGACGGCGGCTATTCCGCTACCGTTTCTGCAAAGTGCGAAGTTTGCGGCGCAGAAGAGAAGGACGTACAGGCTGAAGTAACTTCTGTAACGAAGGATGCAACCTGCACAGAAGATGCGCAGATTACTTATACTGCAAAGGCAACCTGTCTGGGTCAGGAACTGACCGAAACAAAGGATGCTGAAGTACAGGAAGGTACTGCACTGGGTCACAAGTACAAGGGTGAAATCAAGTGGAGCGAGGACTTCAAGTCTGCAACTGCAGAGTTTACCTGCGAAACTTGTAAGGACGTACAGACTGTCAAGGCTGACGTAACCGCAAAGACCGATAATGCAACCTGCACGACCGGCGGCAAGGTAACGTACACCGCCAAGGCAGAGCTGAAGGACAAGAACGGCAAGGTTCTTTCAACCGCAACCGATACCAAGGAAACCACTGTTGATGCACTGGGTCACGATTACAAGGCAAAGTTCGACTGGGCAAAGGATGGTTCCTCTGCAAAGGCAACGCTGACTTGCAAGAGAGGCGATGATACCCAGACTGTTGACGCAGTCGTTACCAAGGATGAAAAGAACTGTGTTGCACCGACTTGCACCGAAGCTGGCAAGAATGTATTCACTGCAACCGCAACCTATGAGGGCAAGGAATACACCGACACCAAGGAAGTAGCAGTTCCGGCACTGGGTCACCACTATGTTGATGGTGTTTGTGATCGCTGCGGTGCAATCAAGCTGCCGTTTACCGATGTAAACGAGGGCGATTGGTTCTACGACAAGGTAGCATATGTATACCACCATAAGCTGATGACGGGCACTTCCGAGACGACCTTTGAGCCGAACGCAACGCTGACCCGTGCGATGATGGTTCAGATTCTGTACAACAAGGAAGGTCGACCGGCAGCAACCACGAACGGAAATCCGTACACGGACGTTCCGAAGGATCAGTGGTACTACAATGCTGTACAGTGGGCATATGAAAACAAGATCACAAGTGGTACCAGCGAAACGACCTTTGAGCCGAACAGCGAGGTTACCCGTGAGCAGTTTGCACGGTTCATGTACAACTATGCAGGCAATCCGGCAGTTAGCGGCAAGCTTGACTTTGTAGATGCTGATCAGGTTTCTGATTGGGCATACGATGCAATGGTTTGGGCAAACCAGAACAACATTATCCTTGGTAAGAAAAAGAGCGACGGCAGCGTTGTTCTTGATCCGAGAGGAAATGCAACCCGTGCTGAGGCAGCAACTATTCTGATGGGATACTGCAAGGCACAGGAAAATCAGTAAAAGAGTCGGAACGATTCCGATAAACTGATTCAGAGAGTCATATCTCTGGCCCCGCAGTGGTTTTCACTGCGGGGCTTCTTTTTCATCCGGAATTCACAAAAGAAGAAATTGGAAAAATTGTGATTTTTCTTGATTGTGGTATAATGGAACAAGATGCATGCAGGGAGGTGCGAAATATGGAAACAGAGAAAAATAGATTTAGCCAGCTTCTCGAACAGCTGATGAACTTGGGAGAAATCAAAAACGCAGCGCTGGCGAAGGCTTTGCAGTATGATGTGAGCTACATCAGCAAGTGGGTCAGCGGGCGGATGCTTCCGGCGGAGAAAAACAAGCGCAATGTGCTAAAGCGCATAGGACAAGAACTTGTGCGGCTGAGTTCCCAAACAGGCAAAGAAAACCTGTATGAAAATTATCAGATTTGGAACGATGCAGAGCTGGGAGAAGCGATTTTTGACAATTTGGAAGCGGAATATGATTTTGTTCAAGATACACAGCGCCTATATGGCTCCTCGATTGAACCGAAAACCGTATTTTTTGCGGAGCTGAGCCCTGCACAATACATTGCGAAAATGCATCATCCTGTGCTGCGGAGAGTGAGTCAGCTGCACATTACGGCGGAAATGGACTTGCTTGCGCTCACACATGAATACCGCTTACAGATTATTCAGGGCAATATTCGGCGGGATGTACATGCGTTCTATCCGGATGTACACTTTTCGCTGATGGTAGATTTGTCGCCGGAAAAATTTGATTATACATATGATCCGATTTTCCTGATCAATATGATGTCGGATATGGCGCGTATTGATTTTAAGCTGTATAAAGGGGCGCAGGCGGCAGGACGGCTGATTTTTGCCGTAAAAGATGAGTTTATGATCAGCGGTATGCTGATGGACTTCAACCGCTGCATGGCAGTTACCGTGAGCAGTGACGCGGAAAACAGCAATCCCATGTACCGCAGCATTCGGGATTTGTGCACGCGGGAGATGCTTTTATACCGCAGCACGACCATGCAGAAAATGATAGATGGAAAATATTATGTGCGTGCAATCTTGGCTGTAAATCAGAAATGGGTTGTCGGGCATCTAACGGAACATTTTCTGCCGGATGACCTGTTCGAAGAACTGCTGGAACAGGTAAAAGAACAATACGATGAGGAGCAGGAGCAACGCATCAGGTATCTGCATACGCTGACCAACAAGATGATGGAAACGACAAATATATCTGTTATCCTGCACAGCATCGCTTTGGCCAATCTCGCGGTAGACGGAGAGCTGGACTTTTTCGATCATCCCATGCATCTGTCGCTGCAGCAGAGAAAGCGCTGTTTGCAGTATATTCTAGAACTGTGCACACAGCGAGAGAATTTCAATGTGAAATTGGTATACGGCTGTTTGGTGGCGGATTTCCAGTATGCCGAGACACAGTGTATATTTTTGTCGGATACCATTTGTTACGTCAGACTGCACACGGAAAACCGAAAAAATAATCTTGCTGTTTTTCATCATCCGGATATGAAAATAATTTTCCTGCGTTTTTTTGAACACATGTGGTTAAAAAAGAGAAAAGTTATCCGAGAAGAAACTGAAGAAATTTGCGCATTTATTCAGGAGGCAATCCAAAGAGTTGATATTTTGGATCGTGCCAGTAAAGAAAAAGAAACCGATTGACAAAACATAACCAGCTGTTCGTATGACGAATAGCTGGTTTTTTGCTTTTTTTGTAACTTTCCACTTCCTTCACGTTCATTCCTGTATTTTCATGGTAAACTATATTCATCTCATAGGATGATCCATGTATTTAGATGGATAACAAAGTAGAGCTTAAAAAAGAAAGGGGAATACATATGAACAAAACATTGACTGGTAAGCCAAGTGTAGATCGTCCGTGGATGCAGTATTATCCGCCGCAGATGATTGAGGGGCTGAGCATTCCGGAGCAGACAGTGGCAGAGTATCTGGAGGAGCGCTGCCCGGGAAGCGATGTTGTAGCCATGCATTATTACGGCACAGACATTACATGGAAAGAATTGAACGAACAGGTTGACAAGACAGCCCGCGCACTGCGCGCGTTGGGATTTGGCGAGGGAGACCAGATTCCGACCTTCCTGCGTTCGGTTCCGGAGTTTTTGTATCTGCTTTTGGCAGCAGAACGAATCGGTGCATCGCTGCTCTGCCGCGATAACACGATTGAGGAAAATGTGGAAGCGGTGAAAAAATCCGGCGCGAAGATTATTTTTGCACATGATTTCCTGTCGCATGATGACCTGAATGCATACCGCAATGGTGCCGGTGTGCACGGTGCGGTTTTGCTCAGCCCGCTGCGCAGCGCCGACCGGACACAGATGCCGGATTATTGCTGGGATTATATGGATTCGCTCTACAGCGACTATCCTGCATACGGCCCGTGCACGATGTCTTGGGATGCATTCCTGCATCAGGGTGACGGATTTACCGGTACCGTAGAGGCGCCGAGAGACATTGACCGTCCGTTGTTCCGCGCATATACCAGCGGTTCGACCGGTCCGTCCAAGCAGGTTATTCATTCCGCACACACGATGATCGGCACCATGCACCAGATGAATTTCTATGGCGGTGCCAGCGATTTTCGCCCGACATGGATGGTAACACTTTTGCCGCCGACGCTGGTTGCCGTGGTGGTAGCTATGCTGCTGATGCCGCTGGCATCCAACAAGCTGTTGATTCTGTCTCCGTTTGTCGATGTCAATGACGTGGACTTGGAACTCATGCGCTATCGCCCCAATGCGTGGCCGCTGATTCCGATGTTCATTGAAATTGTGATGAGAAACGGCCGTGTGCCAGACGATTATGACATGTCGCATCTGTTTGCGGCTGGCGCAGGCTGTGAGGCGTACAACAACAACCAGCTCAAGCGTGCACAAAAGTTCCTGAATGACCACAATTGCAAGGCGCGCTTCACGACCGGATACGGCTGCAGCGAGGCAGGTTCGAATATGACGCTGCCGATGACACCGCATCCGATTGGAAACGGCAACGTTGGCGTGCCGATGCCGCTGACCGTGATATCCATTTTTAAGCCTGGCACAGAGGAAGAGCTGACCTATAATACAATGGGTGAGATTTGCCAGTGCAGCCCCGGAACCATGATGGGATATGATGACCCGAAGGCAACAGCAAAGGCAATCAAGGTTCATTCGGATGGCAAGAGATGGCTGCACACCGGTGATATTGGCTATATGGCAGAGGACGGAACGATCTATGCGCTGACACGTGGTTCTGCACAACGCTATGGCGGCGGAGAGCTGATGACACTGCCGATGGAGAACCGTCTGGCAGATGCCAACATTCCGGGCATTGATGATGAGTTCTTTGTTATCATTCAAGATCCGGAGCATCACCATTGCTTCGTGCCATATCTGTTTGTCGTGCTGGAAGACGGATACACAGTGGACGACATTCGCGAGAAAGTCGCTGCATGCTTGGAGGATTACATGCAGCCGGTTGAAATTTATGCACTGCCGGAACGCCCGTTCTTCCACTTTAAGACCAACCGCATTGGCATGGTAAAGGCAATTTGCGAGGGGACTTTGGGAAAAAAGTAAGCGTATAAACACAGAAATGGCATAGGGCACATCGCGTGCTCTATGCCAAACGGGGGAATACTTTATGGGAAAGAAACGCTTTTCAGGATGGAGCGTTGTGACGGCAATGTTTTTGTTTTCCTTTTTTGCCACAGCGATCTACAGCAATTGTTTGTCGTTATATATGCATCCGGTCTGTGATAATCTCCAATTATCCAGTACCACACCGTGGTCTATGATCAACCTAATTGCGGCATTTGCCAGTGCCGGCGGCGCGATGGCGATTGCCGGACTATATCAGGGAAAACACTTTAAGCTGTTTATGCTGCTTTGCATTGCGGCAAGCGGCGCACTGTTTGCTCTGGCAAGCATTTGTACGGCAATTTGGCAGTTTTATATTGTCTTTTGCCTCAGCAATATCTTTCTTGCCGGACTGACACAGCTGCCGATTTCCGTTTTGATTACTGCATGGTTTGAGGACAAGCGCTCGGTTGCCATGTCCATTGCGTTTTGCGGCTCCGGTGTCGGAACTGCAATCTGGTCGCCGGTTCTGTCCAAGATTATTGCGTCGAGCAATATTGGATACAAACACGCATTTGTATTTAGCGGCGCAGTGGTGACCGTTGCATTGGTCATTATATGCCTGCTGCTTGTCAAACGTTGTCCGGAAGAATATGGACAGGAGCCGTATCGGCAGGCGGATGGCGCAAAGAGCGAGCAGAGCGCGGAACAGGCTTGGACAGGTGTCACCAAAAAGACCGCGACAAAGTCCAGCGCGTTTGGCGCAATGGTTGGCACGGTGATGCTGGTCGGTGCTTTGGCATCCGGCGTCACGACGCATGTTCCCAATTATTTGATGTCTGTCGGCTGGACGACGCAAGGAACAGGCTATATTTTGTCTGTATACTCTATTGTCGTTTTGGCTGCCACGATTATTGCAGGATTTATGATGGATCGCTGGGGCATTCAAAAAACGGTGCTTACCATGTCTGTTTTGATTGTACTCGGCATGATTTGCCTGTACTTATCAGAGTTCAACATGAATTTTGCGTGGGGATACTGTGTGTTCTTCGGGCTTACGATGAGCCTGCCGAGAATGCTTCCGTCTCTTTTGACTTCCACAGTATTCGGCACAAAGGATTATGCAGGCATCTATGCGTTTTTGAATCTGTTCTTCCTGATTGGTGCAGCGGTCGGCTCTGTGCTGACGAGCATTTTGCAGGGCATCTTGGGATATGGCATCACGTGGATGATTTATGCAGGATTTGCAATCTTGCTGTTCTGCTGCGTGACGGTTGCACTGTCTAACGGAAATAAACTTCGTATGGTATATCCAAATGGAGAGCTGGCGTAACCGTAAAGAAAACATAAAAGCTGTGTGTGGTAAAAACCATGCACAGCTTTTTTCGTCTTGACAAAATAGATAGCGTGTGCTAATATGAAGCTAGCTTCACGAGAAGTAAACTTCATATTCGAGGAGACGCGAATGAAAACAAGAGTCAAAGAGCTGCGGCAGGCGGCAGAAATCACACAGGTTCAATTGGCAAAGCTCGTCTATGTGTCATCGCGAACGATCATTTCCATTGAACGAGGACAGTACAATCCATCGCTAATGCTGGCGTATCGCATTGCACAGGTGTTCGGCGTCAGCGTAGAAGATTTATGTTGCTTGGAGGAAAACAAGCAGGAGGAGGATAAACAATATGAAGGTTTATAACAAGAACGACTTGATAGGCGGCATCAATCGGATTTGGATGAGTGTGATCTGGATCGCTTTGGCTGTAGGTGAAAAAGGAAAGACGCAATGGATCTGTGCCGGTCTATTGGTTGTGAGCAGCATCGTTCTTATCATGCGCGCCGTTAAAAAGCCGTCTGCTGGGGAACAGATTGCAGCCTTGGATGAGAGAAACCAAATGATCGACTTAAAATCCAAAAGCCGAACCTATGATATTATGAATGTGCTGGACGTTGTGCTGATGATGATTTTTATCGTGTTGGGAAAATATTGGGATATATCCGCCATTTCATTTGTTGGCATCGGTATCGGCATCGTGGGTGTTGTCACGTCTCTGGCACAGAGTATCACGTACAGTTATTACAATGAAATCTAAACAAAAAATGCCGTGTTAGAGAACTTTCTCGAACACGGCATTTTTATACGATAGATTTTAATTTTTCAGTTTGCCGACTGCACAGAACAACGCAAACGCAACAATATTGACCGCAACGATGGTAGAACCGACCGGTGTGCTGGCGAGAATGGAAACAAGGATTCCCAAGAATGCGCAGATGACGGACAACACCGCGGAACAAATGGTCACAGCGCGGAAGTTTTGAAATACGCGCATCGCGGACAGCGCAGGGAAGATGACCAGCGCGGAAATCAGCAGTGAGCCGACCAAATTCATCGCCAAGACAATAATAACGGCAATGACAATTGCAATGAGCAGATTGTATGCGTTGGCGTTGGTTCCTGCGGACAGCGCAAAATTTTCATCAAAAGTCACAGCAAAAATTTTGTTGTAGAACAAAATAAAGATAGCAATGACAACGAGCGACAGAATCGCACACAGCCAAACCTCTCCCTGCGTCAGGGTCAGAATAGAGGTAGAGCCGAACAGTGTGCTGCACACATCGCCGGATACATTGGAGGAAGCGGAGAACAGATTCATAATCAGATAACCGATTGCCAGTGCTCCGACAGAAATCATAGCAATGGCGGCGTCACCCTTGATTTTTGTGTTTTGTCCGGTGCGCAGCAGCAAAATCGCGCACACAATGGTGATTGGAAAGACCAAAATCATTTGGTTGGACAGATTGAGAACCGCTGCTATGGCGATGGCGCCGAACGCGACGTGGGAAAGACCGTCTCCGATGAAGGAAAACCGCTTGAGCACCAGCGTCACGCCGAGCAGAGAGGAGCACAGCGCAATGAGTACGCCGACAATCAACGCGTATCGAACAAACGGATAGGCAAAATAAAATGCCAGTGTGTCCAAGAAACTCATTGTGCGTCACCTCCTTCCAGAGAGGCAAAGCGTTTGCCGATTTTGCTGTTGAGATATTGTGCCTTGGTGCCATAGAACGAGGTCTCACCGATGTGAAGGATGTGACTCGCATAGTGCAGAGCAGCATCCATATCATGAGAAATCATGATAATGGTGATGCCGTCCTGCTTGTTCAGGTCATCAATGATGCGGTACATTTCGGTGGTAACTTTCGGGTCGAGACCGGCAACCGGCTCATCGAGCAGCAAAACCTTTTGCGTGGCGCACAGAGCACGCGCGAGCAGAACGCGCTGCTGCTGTCCGCCGGAGAGCTCTCGGTAGCAACGGTTTTCCATGCCGTCCAGACCCAGCTTGTGTATCATTTCTGCGGCGAGCTTTTTTTCCTCGCGATTATAAAAGGGACGCAGTCCGCAGCGCCCTTGACAGCCGGAAATGACAACTTCGCGGATAGAAGCCGGAAAGTCGCGCTGTACCGCCGTTTGCTGCGGCAGATAGCCGATTTCATTGGGGCGGAGACCGTCTCCGGTTTCAATGCTGCCGCTGATGGGCGGCTGTAAATGCAGCAGCGTTTTGATAAGCGTGGATTTACCGGAACCGTTTTCACCGACGATGCACAAATAGTCGCCGGTGTGAACGGAAAAATCAAATGCTTGTGTGATGGCTCGGCCGTCGTAGCCGAGAACCAAGTCTTTACAGGTAATGAGTGCCATGGGGTATATGCTCCTTATTGCAAAGCTGCCGACAAAACAGAAAGGTTTTCTTTCATGATGGAAAGATAGGTTGTGCCGGATGCGAGATCGTTGGATGTGACAGTCTGCATGGAATTGAGGGTGCGAATCTGCTGATCTCGGCTCTGCGTGTTTTGAATGATGGTGTTCGCAATTTTATCATCGGAATTTTCAATGGTTAGAATGCTGTGCAGTCCCAATTCGTTGACTTTGTCTGCCAGAAAAATAATGGTATCAAAGCTGGCCTGTGTATCCGCCGAGCAGCCGGAAAACGCCGCATAATACGACAGCCCATAGTCATCTACAAGATAGCGGAATGGAAAACGGTCTGCAAACAAGACGGTTTTGATCGGCGCGGCGTCTACCGCGGATTGATAGGCGGCGTCCAACTGTGCCAATTGTTTGTTGTAAGCAACCGCATTGGCAGCATATGCATCTGCATGGGCGGTATCTGCCTGAGAAAGGCTGTCTGCAATGGCGGAAACAAGCAGCTGCGCATTTTTGAGGGATAACCAGACATGTTCATCATATTCCGGTTCTTCTTCAGACGGTTCTCCGCTTCCGTGCTCGTGGTCATGGTCATCGGCACCCTGCATCCCTTCGACAGTTTCTTCTTCCTTAGCATGTTCGCCGAGAACATCCAGCAGATTGATTACCTGCATGTTTTTGTTGGATGCATTTTTCAGCGCATCGGACGCCCAAGCGTCCGATTCACCGCCGGCGTACACAAAGACATCGCAGGAAGAAATCTTCATAATATCTTCTGCGGAGGGCTGATAGCTGTGCATGTCCACGCCGTTGTCAAGCAGAAAGGTGATTTCTGCATTGTCCGCCTGATCGCCCAACACTGTCCGCACCCAATCGTATGTCGGGAAGATGGTTGTGACAATGTGAAGCGATTTGGCTTGTGTGTTTGGTGCGCTTGTATCAGAGGCTGTTCCGCAGCCGGTGAGCAGTCCTGCCAGCAATACCAGTGTCAAGCAAAAAGAAAATATTTTTTTCATGTGTGTCCTCCTGTCTGCTGACAATCTTCACAAAGACCATAAATAACAGAACGCGGTGCGTCCACCTGAAATCCGTGATCGTTTAACAGGTGCAGGTACACAGCTTCCAGTTCTTTGCAGTGCAGATGAATCAGCTTGCCGCATTTTTCGCATTTGCAGTGAAAGCAGACGGTGGGATGACAATGCGATTTGTCTCCGAGATACTCAAAGCAAGCGCTGCTTTTTTCATCGACAACATATTTGGCAACAATTCCCTCCGCCACCATGCGGTCCAAATGCCGATAAATGGTTGTTGTTCCGACCGAAATATTTTTGCTCTTGAAATAAGCATGAATATCGTGCACCGTCACATGGCTGCCCTGCATAGATTGCAGGTACGAAAGAATCTCTGCCATCTGTTTGGTGCGGTATTGTGATTTATTCGCCATATAGTATGCCTCCATAAATTGAAAACCATTTTCAAATTATAGCACAAGCGCGGAAAAAGTCAATATGAAATGGATTTTCAATTTCGCTTTTTTGTATTTTGCTCAAACTTAAGAAAAATTAAGAATTCTTTATGGTACAAATGCGGCAATCTTTTGTATAATAGAAGCACAGAACTGGTAAGGAGCGTGAAACAATGATGACGAGAATTTTGCTGATAGAAGACGATGCAGATATTCGGGAAGGTGTTCGATTGCTCCTGTCCGCTGAGGGGTATGAAATTATAGAAGCGGATTGCGGCGCCAAAGGCTTGGAACAATTGGACGAATCCATTGACTTGGTGATTTTAGACGTGATGATGCCGGGCATCTCCGGCATCAAAACATGTGAAGAAATTCGCAAGGTATCCTATGTTCCGGTGCTGTTTCTCACGGCGAAATCCAGCGAAACGGATAAAGTCATGGGACTGATGGCGGGCGGAGACGATTATATCATCAAGCCGTTTTCCTACGCGGAGCTGCTGGGACGTGTCAAAGCGCTGCTGCGCCGATACCATGTGTACAGCGGCAAAAAAACCGTCGAGGAGACTGCGGCAGAGCAAACGATTATTCAAGTCGGTGATATCAAAATCAATGAATTGATGAAAGGCGTCTGGAAAAACAACCGGCCGATTCGCGTGACAGAAATCGAATATAAGATTTTATTGCTGCTCATGAAGCATCCGGGAAAAGTCTTTTCTGCACAGCAGGTATATGAAAGCGTTTGGAAAGAACCATATTTGTATGCCTCCAACAGCACCATCATGGTGCACATTCGAAATCTGCGCATAAAAATTGAAAATGTACCGGAAAGTCCGGAACACATCAAAACCGTTTGGGGAAAGGGTTACCGCTTTGAATAAGCTGAGACTGAATCTGAAAAATCAGGCGATTGCAGTCGTGTGTGTTTCTGCGCTGATTTCTTGTGTGTGTTATCTGATTCTCAACAGTGTCGGTACATATCTGCTGGATCAGTGTCTGTCCGAACAAGTGCATGTCGAACAGCGGAATAAAGAGATGCTGCAGTCTTTGCAGGAGTATGTGTCTCAACAGGATTTACACGTAGAAGATACGAATGACATTGATATTTGGCTGGACAGTCAGCGCGAAGGCTATTTGATGATGGGTATTTATCAAAACGACCAGCTGATTTACGATTCGACAGCCTACCGCTTGGGAACAGGGTATTTTAACAAGACGTATTCGGAAAGCGAAACAGACGGCTTTACGACACAAACCATTGCATTTGCCGATGGAGATGCGCAGGTTCTGCTGTACGGATACTACGACAGTGCGTATTATACAACGGCGACCGTTATAGAAATCGGCATCTGTGTCATCTTGTTTGTCCTACTGTTTGTGGGCTGGTTTAGCAAAAAGATTGCCTATATCCGAAAACTCGAGCAGGAAATCAAAATTTTGGAGACCGGCGGCTTGGAAAAACCGATTACCGTGCGCGGAACCGATGAGCTGGGTACGCTGGCAAACGGACTCAATCAGATGCGCATGGCGCTGGCGGAAAACATGGAAAAGGAAGCAGAAGCCAAGCGGGCGAACTATGAGCTGATTGCTGCGGTATCGCACGACCTGCGCACGCCGATGACCAGCCTGAGCCTGTATTTGGATTTGCTGCGTGAGGGCAGATATGATACCGAACAGGAGATGCATCAGTATTTGGACAAGAGCCGCGAAAAGGTTGTCCAAATCAAGCAGCTGTCCGATCAGTTGTTTGACCGGTTTTATATGTCCAAAAAAAGTTCCGTTCAATTGGAACCGCCCGTCAAAGCCCAGTTTATTCTAGAGGACTATCTGTCTAATCTGGTGGGATTTTTGGAGGTCAATGGCTATCACATACAAACACAGCTGGATTGGCCGGAGGCGTATATCGCCGTATCTATGGAATATATGGGACGAATCTTTGACAACATCGGCTCCAATATTTTGAAATATGCCGACCCGCAGCATCCGGTGCTGCTGACGGTTTCCGGCAGCAGACGGCAGCTTGTCATTCGATTTGAAAACGAGATTCTATTGCAGAGCAAAAATCCGGAGAGCACGGAGGTCGGTGTGCGGAATATTTGCCTGATGATGGAGAAAATGCACGGACTCTGTCAGGTGCGAAAGACCAAGGGACGATATTGCATCCAATTGGCATTTGCTGCTGAGAGAGAATAACGAAGGAAAGGAAGAACATCATGAAGAAACACATTTTAGGAGGTTGTTTGGCGGCTTCTCTGTTGCTGCTGTGCGGCTGCGGAAGTGGAACCATCAACCAGACTGTGTATGTGCAGAGTGTGGGGGATATTCTGGGATATGACACAACGGCGAATCAGTTTTCCGGTGTCGTTGAATCGAGCAAGGCGCAGAAAATCGAAAAAGACAATGATAAGACGATTGACGAGGTCAAGGTACAGCAGGGAGACAGCGTGAAGAAGGGACAGGTTCTGTTCTCTTACAATAAAGACTCTTTGCAAATTTCCGTGGATTCTGCGAAGCTGGAAATAGAATCTATCCAGAACAAAATCACATCGTATCAGCAGCAGATTACACAGCTGAAAAAAGACAAGAAGTCGGCGGGAAAATCCGAGCAGCTCAGTTATAACCTGCAAATTCAGGAAGCACAGCTAAATCTGACGTCGGAACAGTACAATTTGAAGAAAAAGCAAAAAGAACTGGAGGATCTGCAAAAGGATTTGCAGAATGCGGATGTTGTTGCAGAGGCAGACGGCGTGGTGCAGTCGATTTCTACGGGCAATTCGTCGGACGGCAACGATACCTTTATGACAATCCTGCAAACTGGCGCATACAAGATTAAGGGAAAAGTCAGTGAACTGGAAGTTAGAGATTTGGAAAAGGGCGCAGAAGTGACCATCCATTCCCGCATTGACGAGAGCAAGACTTGGGCGGGCACCATTTCTCAGGTGGATACAGAAGGTGCGGTCAGCGAGTCGGATGATTCTTCCAAGGGAAATGACCAGAATGCAGACAATACCGCGTCCAAGTATACGTTTTATGTGGTGCCGAATACACAGGATGATATGATGATCGGACAGCACGTGTATATCACGCTGGGCAGTCAGGAAACCGATAAAGGTATCTGGCTCAATGCAGACTATGTTGTGAAGGATGGCGATGACACCTACGTTTGGCTGGCGAACAACGAAGGCAAGCTGGAAAAACACCCTGTCACGATTGGCAGACACAATGAAGAAACCAATACCTATGAAATCACAGACGGTCTGACACTGCGTGATTATTTGGCGTTCCCGACGGATACCTGTAAGGAGGGCGAAAAGACAACCGTTTCCAATGCCGGGGATTCCGGCGAATCAGAGGATTCGTCTGCGGATACATCCGAAGATATGGGCTCTGCGGCGATGCCGGCCGAGGAAGGAGCGTCATAATGAGTCAAATCATTACATGCCGCGATATTTTCAAAGATTATGCGCGGGGAAAGCTGACGGTTCCGGTGCTCAAGCATGTGACTTTTACGGTGCAGCAGGGCGAGTACATCGCGATTATGGGACCGTCCGGTTCGGGAAAGACCACGCTGATGAACATTATCGGCTGTTTGGATGTTCCGACCTCCGGTACATTTTTGCTGGACGGAGAAGAAATTTCCGGTCTGTCGGAAAATCGTATGGCGGAAATCCGGAATAAAACACTGGGATTTGTCTTTCAGCACGCGGATTTGCTGCCGGAACTGACAGCACTGGACAACGTCGCGCTGCCGCTGCTGTATCGCGGCGTGCGCAAAAAAGAACGCCGCGCACGGGCGGCAGAGATGCTGGAAAAGGTTGGACTGGGTGACCGCATGGAGTTCTACCCGAATCAGATGTCCGGCGGTCAGTGCCAGCGCGCGGCGATTGCCCGCGCGATTGTAGGCAATCCGAAGCTGCTGCTGGCGGACGAACCGACCGGCGCATTGGACAGCCAGTCCGGTAAAAATATTATGCAGCTGTTCCGACAGCTCAACCAAGAGGGCATTACCATCATCACCATTACCCATGCGGCAGAAGTCGCGCAAGAAGCGGACAAGTGCTTTCATATTTATGACGGAGAACTGTTTACAGATAGGGAGGTTTCGGCGCGGTGAAAAAGATTCCGAAAAAAGCAAAAATAATCGTAGGTGCTGCCGTGCTGGCGGGTGCGGTCGGATTTGGCTGCTTCCGTGTGTATCAGAGCCATTTCAACGGAACGGTTGCCGTATATTCCGCTTCCGATGACAGCATTTCGACGAGCGAATCCAACTGGCGGGGCGGCGGACAATACGATGGCACCATACAGGCAGACGGCGTGCAGACCGTCATGATATCCGAATCGCAGACGGTAGGCGAAGTAGCTGTCAAAGAAGGGCAGCAGGTGAAAAAAGGAGACAAGCTGTTTTCCTATGATACCACGCTGTCCGATTTGGATATGCAGCGGGCGCAGCTCGACATCAAAAAGCTGGAATTACAGCTGAAAACGGCAAAAAACAACCTGAAAATTGTGCAGAAATATCGTCCGGGCGAACCGATTCAGGAACAGATTACGCAGATAGATCCGGTTGAATCAGGCGGTTCGGACAGCAAGGATTCCGGAAGCAACATGACCAATACCGGTGCGTCCGGCTCGGCTGTAAAGGTCGTGTTGCTGGGCGGTGACGCAGAGTCGGTCAAGAAACCGGATGACGATGCGTCGCGCGGGGAAGCAGACGACAAAAACGGGTCTCAAGCGCCGTCTGATGCCGCGGGAAACGGAGAAAACATTCCGGCAGATGACAACGGAAAGACCACCTATACCAAACAAGAAATCGAGCAGATGATCAAAGAACAAAAAGAGTCGATTCGAGATTTGGATTTGCAGCTGCGGCAGGCAAAGCTGCAGTACACAAAGAAGCAGAAGGAAGAAAAGAACAACACGGTTTACAGCGAATTGGATGGAACGGTGACATATGTTGGCGATTCGAGCAATAAGAGCAAGGCTTTTATGAAAATCAGCGGTGGCGGCGGTTATCTGGTAAAAATTTCTGTCAACGAATTTACTCTGAAAGAAGTTCAGATTGGTCAGTCTGCGACGGTGCAGGATTGGAGGACCGGAGAAAGCTATACAGGCAAGGTCAAGAGCATCAGCACCTATCCGAGTGATGACCAAGGATATATGGGCAACACCAATTCGTCCTACTATCCGGTATATATTCAGCTGGATGACAGCGGCGAGCTGACAGATCAAAGTTCGGTTAGCGTTACGCTGGAGAACGAATCGGAACAGAACAGTTTGTATTTGGAATCCGCCTTTATTGTGAAAGAAAACGGCAAAAACTATGTGTATGTGCAGGGCGAAGATGAAAAATTGGAAAAGCGCCAAGTTACAATCGGAAAATCGCTGGATGGCTATTATACACAAATCAAAAACGGATTGACCGGAGATGACTGGGTTGCCTTTCCGTATGGAAAAAACGTCAAGGAAGGCGCTGCGACACGGCAGGCGGATACTTCCGAACTGTGGCAGTAAAGAAGGAGTGAAACGATGTTTGAAAATATGAGGCTTGCCTTTCAAGGCATTTGGAGCCACAAAATGCGTTCCGCTCTGACGATGCTGGGCATTATCATTGGCATTGCGTCCATCATCTCGATTGTATCCATGATGAAGGGAACCAATGAACAGATCAAGCAAAACTTGATTGGCAACGGAAATAATATTGTCGAAGTACAATTGTGTCAGGATGACAATCCCATTCAGCTGGATTATCAGTCGGTGCCGAACGGCGTTTCTACCATTTCCGAGCACACACGGCGAAGTCTGATGGACATCGACCATGTGGAGGGCGTGTCGCTGTATACACAGCGGCAGTACAGCAATGATGTGTATTATCAGAATCAAAACTTCAGCGGCAATGTGAATGGCATAGACGAAAACTACTTGAACGTGTATAAGTATCAAATATCTGTTGGGCGGCCGTTTACCACAAGCGATTATACGCAGCGCCATAAGGTCGCGCTGTTGGATGAAAAAGCATCGGTGACCATGTTTGCGGGAGAAGACCCAATCGGCAAGACCATTGAAATTAAGGGAGAACCCTTTCAGGTGGTCGGCATTGTCGCGGTTTCCAGCAAAACAACAAAGGTCATCAACAGCTATAGTGACTATCATATGTATGCAGACAACGGAAGCGGCGGCACGGTTATGATTCCCAATACAGCTTGGCCGATTGTCTATCAGTTTGATGAACCGCAGAACGCAGCACTTCGCGCAGATACAACCGACAATATGACACAGGTTGCTGAAACGGCGAGTGAAATTATCAACGCGTCATTTCCGACACTGGACACCTCGGAAGCTTGCTATGACAGCCCGAGCATCAAACAGGCGGCACAGCAGCTGCAGGATTTGTCGGATTCCTCCGGCAAGCAGCTGATTTGGATTGCGGGCATCTCATTGATTGTCGGTGCGATTGGCGTCATGAACATCATGCTGGTGTCCGTCACAGAACGCACGCGGGAAGTGGGCTTGAAAAAGGCACTGGGTGCCAAGCGCGGTGTGATTTTGGGTCAGTTCTTGACAGAGGCATCTGTACTGACTTGTATTGGCGGCTTGATTGGTGTAATCAGCGGTCTGGTTCTGGCAAAGATTATCAGCCTGCTGACAGGAACACCGACGGCGATCAGCATTCCCGCCATGCTGCTGGCGGTGCTGCTGTCCATTGTGATTGGCGTCATTTCCGGTGTGATTCCGGCTGTAAAGGCGGCAAATCTCAATCCGATTGATGCGCTGCGCAGAGATTGATAGTACAATGAAAAAAGGCTTGAAAGAGACATCTTTCGAGCCTTTTTTTGCAGGAAAAATAGAATACAGGAGCTGCGCGGGCGGATTTCCTGCAAAAAAAGAAAAATTTGTTGGTTCTGACCATAACAGTTTCTTAACAAAGGCTTTTCAATTCGCGCAAAAGGCGGTATACTAAGATGTAAAATACTGTCGAATCTCAGAGCGTCTGCGATTCGAGAGAGGAGAACATATGAAGGGCAATATGAGAAAGAAAAAAACCATTCTCAAACGGTCTATTCTGACGCTGATTGCAGTGGTGTGTGTGGTGCTGCTGGTCATCGCGCGTCAGGCGGGCGATGTGACAGGAACGGCATGGGCGCTTATGCCGCCAATTGTGGCGATTACGTTGGCGCTGCTGACAAAAGAGGTATACAGCTCCTTGTTTGCCGGTATTGTCGTTGGCGGCGTGCTGTTTTCTGGCTGCAGCTTTGAAGGAACTGTGACGCATGTGCTCGAAGACGGCTTTTTGTCTGTGTTGTCAGATTCCGGCAATGTGGGCATCTTGATTTTCCTGATTCTGCTTGGCACGATCGTTGCACTGATGAATAATGCGGGCGGTTCTGCGGCGTTTGGTGAATGGGCAAAATCGCACATCAAAACCAAAGCCGGCGCGCAGCTGGCGACGATTTTGCTGGGTATCCTCATCTTTATTGATGACTATTTTAACTGTCTGACGGTTGGCAGCGTCATGCGGCCGGTGACAGACGGACACAATGTATCGCGCGCCAAGCTGGCATTTCTGATTGATGCAACGGCTGCGCCGGTGTGCATTATCTCTCCGATTTCGTCTTGGGCTGCTGCTGTTTGCGGCTTTGTAGACGGTGAGGACGGCATGAACCTGTTTGTCAGTGCCATTCCGTACAACTTTTATGCCATTCTCATGGTTGTGCTGATGGTTGGCATGGTGCTTGCCAAGGTGGAATTCGGTCCGATGGAGATGCATGAGCGCAATGCAGAGCGCGGGGATCTGTTGTCAAACGGCAGCATCCGCGTGCAGGAAGATACCGAGGAAAAAGACGGCAAAAAGGGAAGTGTGGCGGATCTCGTCATCCCGATTATCAGCTTGGTTATTTGCTGTGTGATCGGCATGATTTACACCGGCGGATTTTTCTCCGGCGCCGATTTTGTCACGGCATTCTCTAACAGCAGCGCTTCTGTTGGTCTGTCTATGGGCAGTTTCTTCGGTCTGGTTATTACTATTCTGCTCTATCAGGTTCGCGGCGTTTTGTCGTTCCGCGACTGCATGGATTGTCTGTCTGAGGGCTTTAAGGCGATGGTTCCAGCAATTCTGATTTTATCGTTTGCGTGGACGTTGAAGGCAATGACCGACAGCATTGGCTGTAAGGAATTTGTTGCAGGCAGTATGAAGCTGGTTGCAGGCGATTTGCAGATGTTTCTGCCGGCCGTTATCTTCTTGGTTGGCTGCTTCTTGGCATTTGCAACGGGCACCTCATGGGGCACGTTTGGCATTCTGATTCCGATTGTTGTTGCGGTATTCGAGGGCACCAACCATGAACTCATGCTGATTTCCATTTCGGCGTGCATGGCAGGTGCGGTTTGCGGCGACCATTGTTCTCCGATTTCGGACACGACCATTATGGCGTCCGCCGGTGCACAGTGCGATCATATGAATCATGTATCCACACAGCTTCCGTATGCAATCTTGACGGCGGTTGTGTCGTGCGCAGCATATGTTCTGGCAGGCTTTGTACAGTCTGCATGGATTGCACTGCCGATTGCAATCGTTTCCATTGTGCTGATTATTCTGCTGCTGCGGTTTGTACAGGCGTCTAATCGCAAACGCGAGGAAGAATTAAAAGAAGTACATTGAAGATAAGAGAAAAAAACCAGCATGGATCATTCTATGCTGGTTTTTTGCGTGCGAATATTCTTTTGCGGCAGGGGAATCTGTGACAACAGCACAGCGGCAAAGACCAAAACACAGCCGAGAAATTCGCGCAGAGAAAAGCTCTGGTGCAGAATCAGCCAGCCGGACAGGGCGGCAAAGACAGATTCCAAGCTCATCAGCAGGGTGGCGGAAGTCGGATCCGTGCGCTTTTGACCGAGAATCTGCAGTGTATAGGCAACGCCGCACGACATCACGCCGCTGTATAAAATAGAGGAACGCGCGGCGAAAATATGCGCCCATGTCGGCGATTCCAAGGCAAACATCGCAATCAGGCTGATGCCGCCAGCGACAAGAAACTGTACACAGGACATCAAGACGCCGTCTATGCCCTTTTCGCTGAAATGGTCGATGACCATAATATGAATAGAGAAAAAGAATGCACAGCACAAAACGAGTAAATCGCCGGTTGAAATGGTAAATTGCTCGGTGACACACAGCAGATAAAAGCCGAACAATGCGGCGGCGACGCAGAACCAAACAATTTTGGGGATTTTCTTTCCGATAAATATGCCGAGCAGCGGGACAATGACGATGTACAGGGAGGTGATAAATCCCGCTTTGCCCGGAGATGTTGTGGTCATGCCAAACTGCTGCAAATCACCGGCGATACACAGCACGAGACCGCAGCAGATGCCGCCAATGAGGGACATGCGGTCTATGTGCCGCTGTACTTCCGGCGCACGGCGCTGCGCTTTCGGCTGCATGCGCCGCTGGAACAAAATAACGGGAATCAAAACCAGTCCGCCGAGCACGGTACGAATGCCCATGAACGTAAACGGCTGCACATGCTCCATGCCGGTTGTCTGTGCGACAAACGAAGAGCCCCAAATCAGAGCTGTGAGCAGCAAAATAAGATTTCCGGTTTGTTTTTTTATCATAGACTGCCTTCTTTCTTTGAAACATTCTTGAATAGTGTACCATATTTTCCGCCGCAGTACAATTGATATTGGTCATTCGGCACGAAATTTGACGAAACAAACGGAAGAATATTACCGGATTGCACGTAGTTTGCAGGAATATGAAATTTAGACTTGAAATATGTGCAAAAAGCATGTAAAGTTAAATGTGTATTTTCAAAAGTGCAATTTTCCTGCCAACGACTGGCAGATAGAAAATTCCGGAGGTTTTCAAGAATGAAAAAGGTTGTAAAGTTTGGCGGCAGTTCTCTTGCCAGCGCTGAACAGTTTCAGAAGGTAGGAGAGATCATCCGGGCGGATGAGAGTCGCGTATACGTCGTTCCGTCCGCACCGGGCAAGCGTTTCTCTGACGATACGAAGGTAACCGATATGCTGCTCCATGCATACGATTTGGCTAGTCAGGGCAAGGACATTGCCGAGCAGATGGCTGCCATCAAGGCTCGCTATATGGAGATTATTGAAGGTCTGCATTTGGAGAATTTCTCTCTGGATGAGGATTTTGCAATCATTGAAGAACAGCTGCGCAATGACCCGCAGAAGGACTACACGGCATCTCGCGGCGAGTATCTCAACGGCAAGATTATGGCAGAGTATCTGGGCATCGAATTTATCGACGCACAGGATGTCATTTTCTTCAACGAGGAAGGCAATCTGAACCCGTACAAAACCGAGCGCGTGCTGGGTGCTCGTCTGGCAGAGGCTTCCCGCGCAGTCATTCCGGGCTTCTACGGCTTGGGCAAGGACGGCAACGTCAAGACCTTCTCCCGCGGCGGCTCTGACGTCACTGGTTCTATCGTTGCACAGGCGTGCAAGGCGGATATTTACGAGAACTGGACCGATGTTTCCGGCTTCCTCGTAGCTGACCCGCGCATCGTGGACGATCCGATCAGCATCCGTTATATCACCTATCGCGAGCTGCGTGAGCTGTCTTACATGGGTGCTTCGGTTCTGCATGAAGAAGCAATCTTCCCGGTTCGTCACTGTGGTATTCCGATCAACATCCGCAACACCAATCGTCCGCAGGATCCGGGCACTTGGATTGTAGAGACCACCGGTCAGAAGCCGGATTACGTGGTAACCGGCATTGCCGGCAAGAAGGGCTTCTGCACGATTCTCGTCACCAAGGCAATGATGAACTCTGAGGTTGGGTTTGGCCGCAAGGTGCTGCAGGCACTGGAGGACAACAACATTTCCTTTGAGCATATGCCGTCCGGCATTGACACCATGACCGTTATCGTGCACGAGGACGAGTTCATGAACAAGGAACAGCAGGTCATTTCCGCTATTCATCGTCTGGCAAAGCCGGACAGCGTAGAAATCGAGTCGGATTACGCGCTGGTAGCAGTTGTCGGCCGCGGCATGCGTTCCGCCAGCGGAACCGCTGCAAAGCTGTTCTCTTCTCTGGCAGGTGCAGGCGTCAATGTCCGCATGATTGATCAGGGTTCGTCTGAACTCAACATCATCATTGGAATCAAGAACGATGATTTTGACAAGGCAATCCGTGCTATTTATGACGGCTTCGTAAGAAACCAGACCAAGTAAAGCCAAACAGATAAAAAAATACCGCTGTGCGTTCGATGCTTCATCGTTCACACAGCGGATTTTTTTGCGCTTTTTTTAAGCGTTTTCGGTCAGCAGAGTGCAGAGAATGTCAATGCAATTTTCTACGCCCAGTGTGCCGGTATCCAGACAGATGGTATAGTTCTTGTACAGACCCATCGGGTGACCTGTGTACTGCTTGTAATAGGTCTCGCGCTTCTGGTCTTTTTTGACGAGAATCTTTTTGAGTTCCGGAGAATTGGGACGGCCTTCCAGCTCTGCGGCGCGTTCCAAGCGGTGTTCCTCGTCTGCGTACAGGAAGATTTTGAATGCCGGAATGCCCTTCTGGGTCAGAATATGGTCAGCACATCTGCCGACGATGATGCACGGCTTCTGTGCCAAATTCAAAATGACTTCTTTCTGTGCCTTGTAGATGCCGTCATAGGAACTGGAATAGGCGTTTGCGTTGTTGAGCAGGCTGTTCATAAATTTGCTTGCCGGACTCATGTCCTCGCCCTCGCGCACGATATCTTCTTCGGAATATCCGCTCTGCTTGGCGGTTTCCTTGACGAAGTCCTTGTCATAGAACGGGATGCCCAGACGGTCGGACAGACCAGCTGCGATGGTGCGGCCGTAAGCGGCATACTCGCGGCTGATTGTAATTACCGGATATTTGAGTTTTCCTTCCATATCGAGATTACCTCCTCTGTGGGTTGCGTGTCGTTACTGCGCGGCAGCTTTCCGCTTTTTAGAAAGCACATACTGGAATCCAAGGCTTACAAATACGATAATCAGACCGACAAGATCCGTTGCCAGTGCCGGATGAATGAGCAGCAGACCGCCGGCAGCGATAACAATGCGGATGACAGCGTTCATATTGGCGAAGCAGTAGCCTTCCAGTGCAGCGGCCAGCGCAAAGATACCAATGAATGCAGTAATGGCAATCTGCACAACCTGAATGGCTGTCGTGTCGATCAGCAGCATAGCAGGGTTGAAGCAGAACATGTACGGTACGATAAATGCGGCAACGGCGAGCTTGGACGCGTTGAATGCGGTTTTCATCGGGTTGCTCTTGGCAATGGCAGAACCTGCGTAGGCTGCCAGCGCAACCGGCGGGGTGATATCTGCGACGATGCCGAAGTAGAATACAAAGAAGTGTGCAGCCATAACCGGAACGCCCATGCGAATCAGAATCGGGGCAGTGGTAGCGGCCATGATGCAGTAGTTTGCAGTTGTCGGAACACCCATGCCCAGAACAATACAGCACAGCATGGTCAGAATCAGTGCGATAATCAGGCGGTCACCGGCAACGCTGACAATGGCATTGATGATGTCATTGGCAAGACCGGTCATGGTGATGGTGCCGGAGATAATACCTGCAACGCCGCATGCAGCGCCTACGGTGATGGCACTCTTGCCGCCGGCTTCCAGTGCTTCGAGAATCTTGCCCGGTGTGATGCGGTTGTCCTTGTTGAACAGGCTGACAACCACCGTCAGTACGATAGCGAGGGAAGCGGCCTTCTGCATGGTCATGAAGTTGCCGGAAACCCAAACAACGAGCATAATCAGCGGAAGCAGCAGATAAATTTTCTTTACCAGCTTTCTTGCCTTCGGAAGCTGTTCCTTCGGCATGCCGTGCAGATCCAGCTTTTTCGCTTCCAGATGAACCGAAATGAAAATGCCTGCAAAATACAGGATGGCCGGCAGGATGGCGCGGCCGATAATGCTGGAGTACGGTACGCCGACAAAGTCTGCCATCAGGAAGGCAGCCGCGCCCATAATCGGCGGCATGATCTGACCGCCGGTAGAGGAGGTTGCCTCAACAGCACCTGCAAATTCCGGCTTGTAACCGGTCTTTTTCATCATCGGGATGGTGACGGAGCCGGTCGTTACCGTGTTGCCGACAGAGGAGCCGGATACCATGCCGCACAGAGCGGAGGAGATAACCGAAACCTTGGCAGGGCCGCCTGCAAAGCGTCCTGCGATGCAGTTCGCCAGATCAATAAAGAAGTTGGAGATGCCAGTGCGCTCCAAAAACGCGCCGAAAATAATAAATACAACGATATACTTGGAGCAGACATTTACCGGAGTGGAAAAGATGCCTTCCTTGGTGTAAAACAGGTTGCGCACGAGATAGCGCAGTCTGCCAAAGAATTCCGGATTTGTCAGGCCGTATGCCAGTGCATATACGATGAAAACACCGGCAACAATCAGAATCGGCAGACCAACACAGCGGCGGGTCACTTCAATCAGTGCGAGAATCGCAAGAATACCGATGACAATCTGGAACCACGTAAAGCGGGTGCCCTGATTGATAATCTGATTGACGTTAAACGTAAAGTAAAAGAAGGAGCCGACGCCGACGATCATAAAAATAATGTCGCTGATCGGCATGTGATTGACTTTCTGATCGCCCTTCTTAGACGGATAAATCAAAAATCCCATCAAAATAATGAGACCCATGAAAGAAGTCAAACGGATTTCTTCCAAAAATGTTGCGAACAATGTGACATAGATACACCACAGAGAGAACGCGGCGAGAATGACAGTAATTGCAATCTTCGGCTTGCCCTCCCAGATACGGGTGTTGGACTCTCTGTCATATTTCCGCATGACGGAGTCCACATCAGCCTGCACATCCGCATCTGCAGAAAGCACGTCCGGATCATGCAGTTTGGTTTTTTCTTCGTTCTTATTCACAGATACCGTACCCTCCTTTATTCATCTGTATTCACGGTGATGCCGTGTTCCGCATAGTACTTTGCTGCGCCTGCGTGATAGGGAACCGTTGTGATGCTCGTTGCGGTTTCCAGCTTCAGCTCTGCGCCCTTGGCGTTTTCCTTTGTGATGTCATCGACATGGTCAAAAATAGCCGAGGTCAGCTTGTAAACGGTATCCTCATCTGCCTGTGCAGAGACGACAACAGTAGCCTGTACCGTGATGGTATTGACCGGCTCCGTCTGTCCCGGATAGGTATCCGCCGGAATGGTATAGGTCTTGTAGTACGGGCACTTGGAAAGGATTTTGTCACGAACGGTGCCGTCAATGTTAATGAGGTTGACGCCGTTTGTCGTGGCAAGCTCAGTAATCGCGGAGGTCGGAGGACCTGCAACGATGAATGCGGCATCAATCTTGCCGTCCTTCAGAGACTCCTTCGAGTCCTCAAACGACTGATACTGCGGCTTGATGTCCTCAATGGTCATGCCTGCGCCTTCCAGAACGTCCACCGCGTTAAAATACGTGCCGGAACCGGCCTGACCGATGGATACGCGCTTGCCGCGCAGATCCTCTACCGAGGTGATGTCCTCATCCATTGTGAGCAGCTGTACCGTTTCTGCGTACAAGGCGCCGAGGGTACGGAAATCATGTGTCGGACCGTCCTGCTCAAATGCACGGGTGCCGTTCCAAGCGTATGTCATAACGTCGGATTGTGTGAATCCGAGCTGGAAATCTCCATCCTGAATGCTCTGGATGTTTACCTTGGAACCGCCGGTCGATACCGCGGTTGTGCGTACGCCAGCATATGTTTTCATGTACTGTGCGAGGATGCCGCCGTATGAATAATACGTGCCGGCAGTGCCGCCAGTACCGAACATCATTCTGGTCTGCGACTCGGAACAGCCGCTCAGACAAAAGACCATCATGACAGCGAGAAACAAGCTGATCAGTTTGAATCGGAATTTCTTCACTTTTTGTTCTTCTCCTTTTTAATAGTCTGATTTGCAGAAATTTCTATATTCCTACAAATACCATTGTATCATGGATTCGTGCAGGATTCAATGCAAATACGACGAAATCAGACAGAATGTTTTGAGAAAAGCTGCAAATTTCTCAAAATTATCCCAGATATATGCACGGAAAAGAATAGGACGAAACAAAAAACAAATCGAACTGCCGGCGCAAAATAAATGGAAAAAAGTATAAGGGAATATTATGCTTCCGGCGGGATGTTGCAGCGGAACTTGATGGAGATGTCTGTCAGCTGAATACGCTGCTCCGGCATTTGATGGTTGGACAGATACTCATACAAAATCTGAATCGGGCGGGTGCCCTGCGTTTCGATGTCCTGTCCGATGACAAAATCAACAATGCCCTGCCGGACAAGAGAGAGATTGGACGGGGTGATGTCGTGAATAATCATGTGGATTTTTCCGGCGGTGCCGGTCTCCTGTAAAGCCTTCGCGACGCCGCGGCGTCCCATAGAAGAAACAAAGATGCCGTTTAATTCCGGATCCGCCTGAATTGCGCGGCAAGTGATGCGTTTTGCCAGCTCTCCATCCAAAAAGCAGCATTCCGGATGCAGAATTTCAATATCCGGATAGTTGGCGGACATTTCTTCCAGAAATCCGGTTAGCCGCTGGCTGTCGGCATAGTGACCGCTCTGTTGACCGAGAATCGGGAGAATGTGCCCGTGTCCGCCGGTCAACATGCCCATCAGCGCCGCGGCAGACCGTCCGGCAGCAATATCATCTGGGCCAATGTACGCGAGACGATTGGCGTCACCGATGTCGGTGTTCAATGTGACAACGGGAATGCCGTTTTTTTCGCTGATTTGATTGATTTTTTCGCGGATCAAGCTGTTTGCCAACGGCATGAGAGCGAGTGCATCAATGTGTTCAATCTCTACCAGCTCGTCAATCAGTGCTAATTGATGCTGAATGTCCACGCCGTCCATGGTGCGCAGGATAATTTTGACGGGAAGCAGGCTGCTGTTTGGAAACTGCTCAAATAAATGCGCCAATTCTTTGACGAAATCGGAAGCGGCAGAGTGCAGAACAACGCCGATTTTCCACGTATTGAGCAGAGAGGGCATGAGCCGCGCCGAAATATACCCCATATCCCGTGCTTTTTCACGGACACGGTCGGCGACTTCCGGACGAATGCCGGGTTTGTTGTGTAGGGCACGGTCTACCGTGCCGCGGGAGACGCCGCAGGCGTCTGCGATTTGCTGCATCGTTACCATATACTGTATCACACTCCTGATGTTTGTATCATAGCATAGATTTGTCTGGTTGAAAAGATGTGACAAATGCACGAAGTATTTTTTTGTATCATGCGGGAAGAACCGGAAAAACCGCAGATTTTGGGCAGGATATCTAAAAAACTGGCGAGAGATTTGGGATAAATCACGGGATTTTGCACGTGAAAATGATAGTTCGGAAAAACCGTTGAAACAAATGTACAAAAGTGGTATCGTATTTTCAACAACAAAACCAAGGAAAAGGAGATTACACAAATGAGATTAGGTTTTAATGAGGCAAACGACCGCTTTTGTCAGGGACACACCGTGATGCAGGATCTGGAGCTTTGCGAGAAGTACGGCTTTGACTGCATCGACATCCAGTCCGAGTGCCTGAACCGCGATTTGGAAAAAGGCATCGTGACCATCGAAGAGCTGGGTGCATGGTTCGCAACGCATCATCTGAAGATGCTGTCTTACAATGCGCTGTGCTTCTTCAATATGAAGCAGACGGCAGAGGAAAAGCAGGCAGTGATGGACGAACTGGACGAAATCATCCGCCGCTGCAACATTCTGGGCTGCAAAATGATTGTTGTCGTTCCGTCTCAGGACATGAAGGCACGCGGCCTGCAGCCGACGCGCAAGGAAATCCGTGAGGATGCCGTTGCCGTTCTGAAGGAAATGGTGAAGAAGGTAGAGCCGCACGGCATCAAGCTGAGCTTGGAGTTCTGCGGTGCACCGGATATGACCATCAACCGCTTTGAAGATGCTTATGCCATCGTGGAGGCTGTCGATTCTCCGCTGGTTGGCGTGACGCTGGATCAGTACCACTTCTACGCAATGGGTTCCGGATGGGAGTCTCTGGAGAAGGCTGACGGCAAGAAAATTTTTGTATGGCATCTGAACGGCACGGAGGATATGCCGTGCGGTGCATACTACAATAACGATGAAAAGCGCCTGTGGCCGGATGCAGAAGGCGATTGCCTGCCGCACGCACGCTATGCAGACACGCTGAAGAAAATCGGATTTGAGGGCGACTGCTGCACCATCGAAATTTTCCGTCCGGCATACTATGAGATGACACAGGAAGAAAACGTAAAGAAGTCCGCAGAAGTGACCCGCGCACATGTAGAAAAGTACTGCAAATAAGTACCATCGGATATAGAAAAAATCCCGTGCTGACCCAGTCGGCACGGGATTTTTGACAAAAAGAAAACAGCGAGAAGAATTTTCTTCTCGCTGTTTTTGGTGCCGGTGACCGGACTCGAACCGGTACGCTGTCGCCAGCGGTGGATTTTGAGTCCACTACGTCTACCAATTCCATCACACCGGCACATAACAATATGTATTATACAGGAATGCGGTAAGGTTTGCAAGTGTTTTATGAAAATTTTTCAAAAAAAACATCCAGACAATGCTGTCTGGATGTATCGGTTAAAAATCTGCGTCATCGTCCGCCCAAGAATCCACCAACTGGATGGTCTTGTAGACAAACAGAGCGACGGATGCAACAAACGCAAAAACGACGAAACCGCGGTGCTTTTTGAAAAAGTCAGAAAAAGCAGTGCCGATTAAAACACCAAAAGAAATCAGCATCAGTTTGAGTACAAAAACTTCGGACAATACAAATTTGCTGAGCAGGGAAGACAACTGATCGTGCGCGGTGTTGTATCCGAGCTGCGCATACTTGCGGAGATCTTCCGCATGAGCGGCCGCCAGATCGCGGTACTTTTCCGTCTGTTCAAATACATGGTTTCTCATGAGTGTTTGGCTCCTTTCTCTGCGGTCAACCGGCGCTTGGCATAGTAACGCCGCCGACTTTCCTGTTTTTTCTTTTCCGACTGAATTTTTTTGCGAATTTCTGCCGAAGTAGAGCAGCTTTGCCGTCCTGCCTGTGAAACATGTCCGATGCGCATTTCCAGAGCATCCATTAAATCTTCGGTCTGGAAACAGTGCTGACTCTTGAGCGCCTGCGCAAAGATGAGACCGCACGCGCGCGCGTCAGACAATGCTTCGTGATGATTGAGGCGAATGTCCAAATCGCTGCACACGGTATCCAGCTTATGATTCTGCATTTCCGGCCAGAGCAGCTGGGAAATTTTCACCGTGCAGACGTAATCGAAGTTCGGCACCGGAATGCCGTAGTACTCCAGCAGCTTGCACAGAACGGCCGTGTCAAACGCGGCGTTGTGGCAAACAATAAGCTGGTTTTCAATGCTGCTGTGAATGCGCTCCCAAACTTGGTCAAAGGTCGGAGCATCTTTTACCATATTCTTTTTGATGCCGTGAATGCGGACGTTGTACCAGTTGAATTTTCCATATTCCTCCGGCGGACGAATCAACGTGATGGTTTCCTTGACTGGAACGTTATCTTCAAACTCAACGACGCCGATTGAGCAGGCGCTGAGCATGGATGCATTAGCGGTTTCAAAATCAATTGCTGTGAATTTCAAAAACAAGCCTCCAGATTTATTGATGGCGAACCCGCTCTTCGGCCGTGCGAAGAAAATAGTAAAACGGCGCAATTCGCTTCAGATGATATATCATTATATCATAGAATGAGCCGTCAAACAAGGCGGTATGGTCGTCACAGAAGTAACTGACGCCAATATTTTTTCGATTTAACCATGTTTGTTCGCTCTCCGGCGCATCGGGAAACGGCGGACGCTTGTAGCAGTCGCCGTACAGGGAAAAGGCTGGTGTCTGTTCGAGAGCTTGTCGTGCCTGTTGATACCGCATGTCATGATGCAAAATCATCCGGCGAAATTCATCGCGGACGTCGGTGGGGATGTGATAATAGCCCACGCCATAGCCCCAGCCTTCCTGTTCGATTTCAAAATAATAGCACAGAGAATCACTCAAATGCTTTTTTGGATGACGGAAGGTCAGCCAGAGATGGTCGCGGTATAAGTCTTTGTTTTTGGTGAAGCGGTTGTCGCGGCGCACGCGGCTGAGCACTTTGTACGGCGTCACGACAAACTGCGGGTCGATTTCCAGCATGGTCGGCGCCAGATGCTCGGTCAAATGATAAAACGGCTCGATGGCAAGCCTGCGGCAGTCTGCTTTGTGTTCTTCGTACCAGACTTTGCTGTTGCGGATGTGATTTTCTGCGAGAAAATCCAGCATTTGCGGGGTAAATTCTTGAAATATCATAAAGATACTGTCTCCTTGTGTGGTTGTAGAATTCTATTGTAACGCATCTCATTTCTTGTTTCAAATTTTTCTGATATATGATATAATCAATTTGCAAAACTGAACGATTTATTGGGAGGAACGCATGGAAAAAGAGACCAAGCAGGAAACACAGGATAAGCAGGAAAAGCCAAAGAGAAACAAGAAGAAAATCGCGATAATTGCGGTGCTTGTTATTATCGCAGGCGCTTTCTGCGCCACATCCCTCGATCGCGTCGGACAGGGCGAGGTCGGCGTCGTGTACACGATGCGCAGCGGCGTACAGGACAAAACGCTGTCACCGGGCTATCACTTTATTGCGCCGTGGGCAACGGTCAAGCATTATCCGGTTGCACAGCAGCAGTTGGTGCTGTCCAACAATCCGGAGGATTACCACGGGGACGAAAGTGCAGATTGGCATGTGGACGCGCCGGCAAATGGCGGCATGGTGAAGCTGAATATGACGGTTAACTACAATTTCATTCCGGACCGCGTGACGGATCTGTATGAGAAATTCAATGGCATGGACGGCGACCAGATTGTGGATACCATGGTGCAGAACAGCATCATCGCGTACATCAAGGAAGTGACACCGCAATTTTCAGTCATGGACATTTACAGCGACAAGCGTTCGGAGGTCAGCAAGACCATTACAGAATATCTGAACACCAAGCTGACCGAGGAGTACGGCATCAATATTTCCTCTGCACTGATTATTGATGTACAGCTGGACGAAGCCCTGCAGGAAAAGGTAAAGGCGAAGGAACAGGCCAAGCAGGATGCAGAAAAAGCCGAGCTGGACAAACAGACCGCCATTGCGCAGGGTGAAGCGGACAAGGCACGCGCAGAAGCCGCAGCAGCGGTCACCATTACCAATGCAAAGGCAGAAGCAGAGGCAAACAAAATCATCTCTGACTCCATCACGGACAATTTGATTCGTATGACGGAGGCTGAGGCGCGCAAAAAGCACGGATGGGTCACCGTAAAGGGTGCAGATACCGTGGTTGCCGATGCGACAAAAGGACAATAATGGCGGCACACACGTGACGCACAACCATAGTTTTGCAGCAAACGACCGTTCTTCTTGCAAGAGCGGCCGTTTTATTTTGGTAAAAATTTTTGCAACATGCGCAGTTAAGCTTTCTTTTCTGCCGATTCTGTTGTATACTTATTAGTACTTTATGAATCGCAGGAGGTTTTCTTATGCATAGAATTTTACAGCTGCTGGAACAGGATGCCCGTATTACACCGGCTCGCATTGCGAAGATGCTTGGCATGACCGAGCAGGAGGTAAAAGACAGCATTCGCAAGTATGAGCAAGATGATGTCATTCTGGGCTATAAGGCGATTGTTGACTGGGGCAAGATCAAGCGCGATAACGTCACTGCGTTGATTGAGGTTCGCGTTAGACCGCAGACCGGCGCCGGATTCGATGAGCTGGCACAGCGCATTTATAACCACAAGCAGGTTGTAGATATGTATCTGATGAGCGGTTCGTTTGACTTTACGATTATCGTCAATGGCCGTTCCCTGCAGGAGGTTTCCCGTTTTGTATCGGAGAATCTGGCTCCGATGGAGAACATTATCTCGACCTCGACACACTTTGTGCTTAAGACTTACAAGAACGCAGGCATTGCCTTTAACCCGATTGACGAAAGAGAGGATTTCCGGAATGATTGATTACTCGGCTCTGATCTCGGACAAAGCACGGGACATCAAGCCGTCCGGTATCAGAAAATTCTTTGACATCGTCAATACCATGGAGGACGCAATCTCTCTGGGTGTCGGCGAGCCGGATTTCCAGACACCTTGGCAGATTCGCCGCGCAGGCATTGACTCGCTGCAGCAGGGCAAGACGTTCTACACGTCCAACTGGGGCTTAGCAGACCTGCGCAAAGAGATTTCTCACTATGCGATGGAGAATTATCATCTGGAATACGACTACCACGATGAGATTATCGTAACGGTTGGCGGCTCCGAAGCGATTGACAACGCCCTGCGCTCGTTTGTATCTGACGGTGATGAGGTGCTGATTCCGGAACCATCCTTTGTGTGCTATACACCGCTGGCTATGATGGCGGGCGGCGTGCCGGTTCCGCTGGAAACACGCATGGAGGACGGCTTTAAGCTCACTGCAGAGACACTGAAAAAGGCGATCACGCCGAAAACCAAGGTGCTGATTATGCCGTTCCCGAACAATCCGACCGGCGCCATTATGACGCGGGAGGATTTGGAGGAAATCGCAGCGGTTTTGCGCGACACCAATATTGTTGTCATTTCGGATGAAATTTATTGCGAGCTGACATATGGCGGCAAGCAGCATGTCTGCTTCGCAGAGCTGCCGGGCATGCGCGAGCGCACAATTGTCATCAATGGTTTTTCCAAATCGTTTGCGATGACAGGATGGCGACTCGGTTGGGTCATGGCGCCGCGAGAGATGCTTAAGCCGCTGGTAAAGATTCACCAGTTTGGCATCATGTCCGCACCGACAGTCAGCCAGTTTGCCGGCATTGAAGCGCTGCGCACAGGACGAGAGGACATCAAGTACATGCGCGAGCAGTATGATCTGCGCCGCCGCTTCATGTATTATCGTCTGCAGGAAATCGGCATGCCGTGCTTTGAACCGGAGGGTGCTTTCTATATCTTCCCGTCTATCCAGAAGTATATGGACGATGATGAGAAGTTCTGTGATGAGCTGCTCCGAAAGAAAAAGGTTGCCGTGGTTCCGGGCAGTGCATTCGGCGAAAGCGGCCGCGGACATGTCCGCATTTCGTATTCGTATTCCATGATGCATCTGGAAACTGCAATGGAACGCATCGAAGAATTTGTGCAGGAACTGTAACAAAAAACGCAATGGCAGAGGACAGGACGCGTGCTGTCCTCTGCCATTTTTCCTGTTTTCAAAACTGTGCTGATAAAATAAGCAAAAACTGTACATTTTATTGTGTACAGTTATGCGATATAATAGCTGCAATGAGAAAATTACATCTGTAAGAGGTGACACGACATGAGTAATTCAACGTATACAACGCGGTTTTTGTGTCTGACGGCTGTTATGGCTGCAATTACTTGCATTGCGACCATGGTTATCCAGATTCCGATTCCGCTGGGATATGCGCATCTGGGCGATGCATTTATTTTGCTGACTGTTTTGTTTATCGGCAGAAAGTCCGGTATTTGGGCAGGCGGCATCGGTTCGGCACTGGCTGATTTGCTGACCGGTTATGCGTACTGGGCGATTCCGACTTTTATCATCAAGTCTCTGATGGCATATTTTGTAGGAAAGATTGCGTATAAGGATGACGCGTGCAAGCTGTTTTCCGGCAGAACGCTGCTCGCCTGTGTTGTCGGCATGGTTTGGATGGTCATTGGCTACACGGTAGCCGGTGCGTTCCTGTATGGCGGTTTGGCACAGGGACTGGCATCTACGCCGGGACTTTCCGTCAAGGCGGTGCTCAATTTGGCTGTTTGCTACGGTGTCGGTGCGCTGCTTGAAAAGGCAAACGTTCGCACCTTCCTCACCACGGACAGAAAGGGTCGTGCATGATAGACCACAACAGACAAAAGAAAATTGCTGTTATCAATGACTTTTCCGGCTTTGGACGCTGCTCAATCGCAGTGTCCATGCCGATTTTGTCTGCTCTGAAGGTTCAGTGCTGTCCGGTTCCAACGTCGATTTTTTCCAATCACACAGGCTTTCCGCAGTTTTTCTTTGACGATTACACGGATAAAATGCAGGCATATATTGACAACTGGAAAAAGCTGGACTTGCAGTTTAACGGCATTCAGACGGGTTTTCTCGGCTCAGAGCGCCAGATTGCCATTGTGCAGAAATTTCTGGAGGATTTTTGCACGGCGCATACCACTGTGGTCATTGATCCGGTGATGGGCGATCACGGCAGCATGTATCCGACGTATACCGAGGGCATGTGCCAGTCTATGAAAAAGCTGGTGGCATATGCGGATATTTTGACGCCGAATTTAACGGAAGCATGTATTCTGACGGATACACCATTTCACGAAGGGCATTGGACCATGAAGGAACTGGATGTTCTCGCGCGAAAATTGGCGGAGCAGGGGCCGGAAAAGATTGTCATTACCGGCATTCCGCAAAAGGCATATGTCTCCAATCTGATTTATGAAAAGGGAGGAGACGCCAAGCTGCTGCGCACACTGCGCATCGGCAGCGAACGCTCGGGTACCGGCGATGTCTTTTCTTCTATCATTGCGGCGGATGCCGTCAATCAGGTACCGTTCGAAGCCTCTGTGCGCAAGGCATCTCGATTTATCAAAAAATGTATTTTGCGTTCCATTGAAATGGGGCTGCCGAAAACAGACGGTGTTTGTTTTGAAGAATATTTGACTACCTTGAAATAAGGAGCATTGTACGATGAAAAAAGAAATGACGATTGTATATGATGTACACGATGGATTGTACATCAATCTGACAAACCGCTGTCCGTGCGCCTGCACCTTCTGCCTGCGCCAGACGATGGATACCGTCGGCCAGTCTGGCGGGCTGTGGCTGGAGCATGAGCCGAGCTTGGAGGAAGTCAAACAAGCCATTGACGGCGTTGACCTGAAGCACTATACGGAGATTGTATTCTGCGGATTTGGTGAACCGACCGAGCGGCTGGATACGCTGCTCCAGACTGCCGCCTATATCAAGCAGGTATGTCCGGATAAGAAAATCCGCATCAATACCAATGGTTTGGGCGATTTGGTCAACGGAGAGCCGATTGCACCGAAGATGCGCGGGCTCATTGATGTCGTGTCGGTCAGCCTGAACACGCCGAATGCGGAGGAATATCTCAAGCTGACACGCAGCAAGTTCGGCGCACAGTCGTTTGATGCGATGCTGGCATTTGCCAAGAGCGCGGGCGAGCAGGGCATCGAAGTAGTGATGACAACGGTGGATACGACTATTTCCCATGAGGAAGAAGCGCAGTGTCAGGCGATCTGCGACCGCATTGGCGCGCGGTACCGCATCCGTCCGTGGGAGGACTAAAACCGCAATATTTCGATATGAAATAAATTGAGATTTTCTCATAGAATCCGTATATTTTTTGTACGGAATGCGGATTGTAAACAATATGTAAACGTGATAGGATAAATTGGTACCGGATTTTTCGGTACCAATTTTTTTGCAAGAGGATAGAAATACATGAAAGATATGACAAAAGGAAATCCGACGCGGCTGATTTTGCAATTTGCGATTCCGCTGCTCATCGGACAGCTGTTCCAGCAGGTGTACAGCCTGACAGATACACGCATTGTCGGCAGCTTTCTGGGAGAGAACGCGCTGGCGGCTGTTGGTGCGACCAATTCGCTCAATTCGTTGGTCATTGGCTTTTTGATGGGCATGACAAACGGTTTTGCGATTGTCACGGCGCGTTTTTTCGGATCCGGCGATAAAAAGAGCATGAAGAAGGCGATTGCAGGCACGGTTGTTTTGAGTGCGGGGACGATTGTTGTGCTCACGCTGCTGTCTGTGGGCTTTTTGAAACCGCTGCTGCGCGTCTTAAACACACCGGAAAATCTTCTGCCGCTGGCATGCTCGTATTTTCGTGTCATTTTGCTGGGTATGATCGTCACTGTGTTTTATAACGCATGTGCCGCGACCCTGCGCGCCGTCGGAGACAGCATCACACCGCTGATTTTTCTGTTGGTTGCTACAATTGGCAATGTGGGATTGGATTTGCTGCTCATCTGCGTCTTTCATATGGGCGTTGCCAGTGCCGCCTGTGCAACGGTATTTTCACAGTTTATTTCCGTCATCATGTGCTTGGTGTTTATCAAGGTCAAATATCCGGAGTTGGTGCCGTCTCGCGAAGATTTTTCTCGATTCTTGCACGATTCGCATACATTTAAGTGGATGTACAGCACAGGCCTTTCGATGGGCTTTATGCTGTCGCTGGTCAATCTGGGTTCTGTGGTATTGCAAAGCGCAATCAATTCGTTTGGCGCCAATATCATCGTTGCGCATACCGCGGCGCGCAAGCTGACGGAACTGTTTATGATGCCGTACTCTGTTCTTGCCACAACCATGGCAACCTATTGCAGCCAGAATTTGGGCGCCGGCAAGCTCAAGCGCATCACACAGGGCATCTGGCGGGCATTGATTTTGTCATGGATTTGGTGTCTGCTTGTTGTTCTCATGGCATACACGATTGTTCCGTCTCTTGTATATATGGTGACGGGTACACATGTGCCGGAGATTATCGAGACAGCGTCTTTGTATCTGCGCATCAATACCGTGCTGTACTTTGTCACGGTGGTCATTTCGGTACTGCGCAATTCGCTGCAGGGCATGGGCGATATGGTGACGCCGCTGGTATCCAGTGCCATTGAATTGGTCGGCAAGGTTGCCGTTGTATTTTTGCTGGTGCCGCGTTTGGCGTATATGGGCGTCATTTTGTCCGAACCGATTATCTGGTGCATCATGGTCATTCCGCTCATCGTACAAATTCTGTTCGGTAAGCGTTTCCGTGATTTGCGTGAAGAAGCAAGACAGACAGCGTAAAACAAATAGAGAGATAAAAATCCCGTTGGACACAAGCAAAGTGCCAACGGGATTTTTAATGAAAGGAGTAAAAAATGAAAAAGAAAAGATATCATCAATTCACATTCAGTCGTGCTGAATGGAGCTTGTAGGTTGTCTGCCTCTTTTCAGCGATTGCTGCGGTTGGGCAGTTAACCGATTGAGTTAAACTATGTTTTAAGTCGCGTGTTTTTTGTTTTCCTTAACTCTGGTATTAGTATACCGCAAAATATCTGGCTTTGGGTGAACATATGAAGAACAGTTTTTGAAGAAATTCGGTAGAAATTATTACGAAATTGTTGCAGAAATGATTGGAAATCCGGAACCTCAGCATGAAAAAAGCCGCGGCGTCATGCCGCGGCAATTTTTTCGGAAAGGAGAAAGAAAAAGAAAAAATATATAGGAATCTTTTTTGACGTCTTTGTTCAAAAAAGAGAGATTGGTAGTCTGCCGCTTTTGAATAGAAATTCAGGTCGGGCAGCTGACCTTTTGTGAAAGTGCTTCATTCGTTTGTCTGATACTATCATACACGATCCGGCATCCGGAATGGTGACGAAATTTGAAAGAGAATTTAAATAATTCATGGAAAATTTATGTCTGAATTGTAAAGATATCCGGCGCGGCATAAAAACACCGCAGGTATGTACCTGCGGTGCTTTTAAGAAAGGAAAAATATGAAAAAATATAAGGGTGATTGAAACGAAAGAAAAGAGGAACTTCCGCTTCAATTGGAAGAGTTTTGTTTTGGGTGCAGGTCTCATCTGCACTGGTATTATCATACACGATTTCGGACGAGAATGCATGAACAAAAATAGAAAAAATTATTGATAAAATGTGAACAAAAAAAGAAAGCTCAGACAGAGCTTTCTTTTTGAAATTCAGATGGCGCGGAATACAGCATCCATGATTTCCGAAATACGGGTGCCGGTTACCGAGCGGTCTGCGCAGTTTAAATAAATCTTTTTGCGCTTGTTGAACAGCAGGCGGGTCTGTTTTTCTTTGTCTCCCTGCAGCAGCGGGCGGGAGGTGTCGCGGCTTAGATTTTGTACGATGCGATAAAACGGTGTGTTGAGATGAATGAGCAGACCGTTTTTCTTGTACAGCGCTATGTTCGTCTGCCGCAGGACAGCACCGCCGCCCAGAGCAATGACACATCCGGTGCGGTCGGAAATCTCGCGTGCGCAATCGGTCTCAATGTCGCGGAAACCGGATTCGCCGACTTCTGCGAAAATATCAGCGATTTTTTTGCCCTCGCGTTTTTCCAGATAATCGTCCATATCAACAAACTCATACTGCAACGCGCGCGCGAGCTTTCTGCCAATCGTCGTTTTGCCGCTACCCATAAATCCGCACAGCACAATATTTTGCTTGCCGTATACGTCGTGCAGACGCTTTTTCGCCATATCACCGGATAACAGCCGCAGGATGCGGGTCAAATCCGCAGAATCAAACTGCGTGCCAAACCAAATGGTCTGTGCATACGCTGCCTGCAACACCAGCATGAGCAGTCCGTTGCGCGTCTTGACGCTGCGCGGAGCCAGCTTCATCAAGGCAGTCTCCGGAGGATTATAAATTGTGTCAAAGACATATTCGGTTCCGATGGGCAGTTTTTCCAGCGGGCTGGCATGTTCATTCGGATACATGCCGAGCGGCGTGCCGTTGACGACAATCGCTGTAGCACGCGGAAGCTGTGTCGCAGGCATAATGTTGATGCTCGCCTGCGGGAGGTAGGAGCGAATGTCATTGCGCAGCGCCTTTGCCTTGGTTAGGTTGCGGCCGGTAATCAGAACATGTGCTCCTGCATTTGCCAGATGGTAGCAGATGACGCGGGCGACACCGCCATATCCGCACACAACAGCGGTTTTGTTCTCCACGGAGATGCCGTCAAATTCCAACGAACCGGAAAATCCCAAAATATCCGTGTTGTAACCGACAGAAGTGCCGTCATGAAAGAAAACCGTGTTGACACTGCCGAGATTTTTAGCCGTTTCATCTACGGCATCCAAATATTGAAAGACCGCCTTTTTGTGCGGAATTGTCAGATTGAGACCGCCGCACGTCTGCGATGCAATGCGCATGGCTTCTTCCAAATCTTTCGGCGGCACATCGACAGCAAAATATTCACAGTCTTTGCCGGAAGCGCGAAACAACTTGCTGTGCAGCTCTGGAGACATCGTGTGTGCGATGGGATGACCAAACAAAGCAAACGTTGGCTTTTCCGGCACATACTTGCGGAATTCATCCATTGTCAGAATCATGAGCTCATTCTCCTTTCTGCTTGAGTGCGTCCAGCGTTTCAAAGAATGTCGGATAGGAAATGGCAACGCAATCCGGATCGTCTATCGAGGAGTCGCCCTCGCAGGCGAGTGCACACACTGCCATACTCATGGCAACGCGATGGTCGGCATAGCTTGCAAAGTTTGCGCCGTGCAGAGGCTTGTCGCCGCGGATAATCATACCATCTTCGGTCTCGCGGACATCCGCGCCGGTTTTGGAAAGCTCCGCGGTCATGGTTGCGATACGGTTGGACTCTTTTACTTTTAACTCCTGCGCGTCACGAATGACGGTTTCGCCCTCTGCAAACGCAGCGGCGACAGCGAGAACCGGAATCTCATCAATCAAACGCGGAATCATATCGCCGCAGATGGTCGTGCCGTGCAGGTGAGAGGAGCGAACGCGCAGGTCGCAAATTGGCTCTACCGTACCGCGCTCGTTGAGACGCTCGATATTTGCGCCCATGGCCTCCAGTGCGTCAAGAATACCGGTTCGCGTCGGATTGATGCCGACATTGCGGATGACAATATCACTGTCCGGTAAAATTAAACCGGCAACCAAGAAATATGCGGCGGACGAAATATCGCCCGGAACTTCTACATTGACGGCATGCAGTGCTTTCGGCGGCGTCAGCGTAATTTCCGTTCCGTTGGAAACAACCTGTGCGCCAAGACCGCACAGCATGCGTTCGGTGTGATCGCGGGATGGAGCGGGTTCAACAATCGTTGTCGGGCTGTCCGCGAACAAGCCCGCGAGCAGAATGGCAGACTTCAGCTGTGCCGATGCGACCGGCATGGTGTAGTGAATGCCGTGCAGTGGGGCAGGATGAATGGTCAGCGGACAGAGATTGCCGTCTTTTCCGGAAATATCCGCGCCCATTTCGCGCAGCGGCTTCATGATACGTCCCATCGGGCGCTTTTGAATGGAAGTGTCACCGTTTACCGTGGAAGAAAACGGCTGACCGGCGAGAATGCCGCACAGCAAACGGGTGGTTGTGCCGGAATTGCCGGTGTACAGCAGTTCATCCGGCGCCTTGAGACCGTGCAGCCCTACGCCGTGTACAACAACTTCTTTTTCAGATACGTCGATGGACACACCCATTTTCTTGAAACAGGAAATGGTAGACAGACAATCTTCTCCCATCAGGAAACCGGTAATATGCGTGTCGGCATCTGCCAGAGCGCCGAACATGACAGCGCGGTGAGAGATGGACTTGTCGCCCGGAACCGTTACGTCACCGCGCAGAGACTGCGCGGCAGTCAGTGGATAACTCATGCTTTCACCTCACTGTCTTGCGTTACAGAGTAAGAACCCAGAATGCGAACATACGAACACTCCTGCATGGTCTGATAAATCAGTGCGCGGGTATCCTGACGCAGGAGATTGCCGTCAAAATCAATATAAAAACAATAATTCCAAGGCATGTCGCGCAGCGGACGCGAATGAATCTCCGTCATGTTGACGCCGTAATCTGCAAATACGGCGAGCGCACCGTACAGACTGCCGACAATGTGCGGCAGTGTCAGCACAAGACTGACGCGCGTATCCGCTTCCTGTGTGGACAGGGAACGAGAGACCGCAATAAATCGTGTCTGATTAAAATCTGCATCATTGACGTGATCTTCCAAAATTTCCAGACCATACAGCTGTGCTGCGGCTTCGGAGCAAATTGCAGCGCGAGTCAAATCACCGCTCTGTGCGATGGCGTGCGCGGCAACCGCTGTGTTGCTTTCTTCTACCGGCGTCAAATTGTGTTGCTTGATGTATTGCTGACACTGGCGCAATGCCTGCGGGTGCGAGTGTACCTCTTTGATTGTGTCAAACGATGCGCCTTCGCAGGCGGCAATGCAGTGGCGAATGCGCTTGATGTGTGAATGCGTGATATACAGACCATACTGCTCCAGCAAGTCATAGACTTCATTGACGGTTCCGGCAGTTGAATTTTCTACCGGAACGACGCCGATATCTGCTTTTCCGTCCAAAACGGCATGAAACACATCTTCCCAAGAATTTTGCGGAATGCGCTGTGCATGCGGAAACAAATCTTTGGCGGCAATGTCTGCATAAGACGCCGGCAGACCGCCATAATATACGGTTTTCGGGTCGTTGTTGCGCGGATGCAAATCCAATTGCAGACGCTGCGGCTCCGCCTCCAACATGCGCGCGTATTGATGCTTGCGGCTGACGCGCGTCGTTGTGCGCAGCAGGGAGGAGTACTCCAGCTTGAGTTCGTCTGGAATGTCCTGCAGCATCGTGTTCATCAGTTCGGTCTCGCGGGACGGAACGAGCACCTGTCCGCCGTGCTCCATTTTGTAGTCGGAAACCTCCTCTGCGCATTTCATGCGCTTGAGGAACAGCTTTAAAATTTCGTGGTCAATCGCGCTGATGTCGCGGCGTACATCTTTAAGATCTCGCATATCCGTAAGCCTCCAAATACAAATCCGTCACAGCGACAGCCACGGCAGCTTCGATAACCGGTGCAGCGCGCGTGACGATACACGGATCGTGGCGTCCCTTGATGACCAGTGGTTCAACCTGCTGATCTATGAGGTGTAATGTGCGCTGTTCGCGGGAGATGGACGGCGTCGGCTTGATGGCTGCGCGAACGATAATCGGCATGCCGTTGGTGATGCCGCCCAGAATGCCGCCGTTGTTGTTGGTCTCAGTCTTGACGGTGTCACCGTCCAAATACATGCAGTCGTTTGCCTCAGAGCCGCGCATTGCTGCGATGGAGAAACCTGCGCCGAATTCCACGCCTTTGACAGCCGGAACAGAAAACAGAATCGAGGACAGACGGCCCTCTACCGGAGACAGCATCGGCGAACCAATGCCGACCGGCACGCCGGTGACAGCGCATTCGATGATGCCGCCGACAGAATCCTGCGCTTCGCGCGCTTGGTCAATCTGTACGAGCATGGCTTCCTCCGCGCGCGGATTGATAACCGGATACGCCTGCGTGCGCAGCTTTGCCAACAGTTCGGTTGGTACATGGACGTCGTCGAACGGGGTGTCCATGATTTGACCGATGGCAGAGATATGCGAGCCGACTTCGATGCCCTTGGAACGCAAAAACAGCTTGCACATGGCGCCGGCAAACACCAGCGGCGCAGTCAAGCGGCCGGAAAAGTGTCCGCCGCCGCGGTAATCGTTGCAGCCCTGATAGCGCACGCGGCCGGTATAGTCTGCGTGTCCCGGACGCGGCTGCTCAATCAGATTGCGGTAATCCTTGGAACGCGTGTCCGTGTTTTCAATGACACAGGAAATCGGCGCACCAGAGGTTTTGCCCTCAAACACACCGGAAAGAACCTTGGGAAGATCCTTTTCTCGGCGCGCCGTGGACTGGCGGTTTTTACCCGGTGCGCGGCGATCCATTTCGGCGAGAATAAATGCTTCATCGTATGGCACGCCGGCCGGAAAACCATCGAGCACACAGCCGATGCCGCCGCCGTGTGATTCACCAAAGATGGAAAGCTTGATTGCATTTCCCCAAACAGAACCCATATGACGATCTCTCCTTATTCAGCGGTGAGCAGAGTATGCAGCTGCTCCAGCGGGATTTTATGAATGTTTGCCTTGCCCATAGGATGTATAAGAATCATGTTGATGCTGTCACCGGCACGCTTTTTGTCGTGCAGCATGGCAGTGTATACATCCTCAATAGGATACGGCAGCTGTGTCGGCAGCTCGTGTGCCTGACAGATTTCCGTGATTTGCTGGGTATAATCCGTCTCTCCCAACTTGGCTCCGAGCTTTGCCGCCTGCACCATGCCGATGGCAACGGCCTGACCGTGCGTCAGTTCGGTAAAATGTCCGACTTTCTCTGCGCCGTGACCAATGGTGTGACCGAAGTTCAAAATCATGCGCAAACCGGTGTCATGCTCGTCCTGCTGGACAACATCGCGCTTGATGCGCACGCATTCGTAGACAATATGCTGCATATTGTTCTTGAAATCCGGCTGAGCAATCATGTTCAGAATGTCCGGATTGGCAATGCAGCCATATTTAATCACTTCCGCCATGCCATCATTGAAGATGCGTTCAGGCAGGGAAGTGAGAATATCGGTGTCGATGATGACCAGCTCCGGCTGATAAAACGCGCCGACCAGATTTTTGCCCTGCGGCAGATCGACGCCGGTTTTTCCGCCGACAGAAGAATCCACCTGTGCAAGCAGGGTGGTCGGAATCTGGCACACATGAATGCCGCGCAGATAGGTCGCTGCGGTAAAGCCGGTGATATCACCGACCACACCGCCGCCCAGTGCGATGACCAGATCCGAACGGGTCAGTTCCGCTTCGCTCAAATCCGCATAGATACCTGCGACGGTATCTAAGGTTTTGTATTCCTCGCCGGCCGGAATCACGGTAGTGGTAACTTCGATTGGGAACTCTACGCGCAGCTGTTCGAGATACAGCGGTGCGACGTTGGAATCCGTGACGATGTGAATGCGGGTTGGCTGGAATTTTTCTGCGATGTGCTTGGCAGTCTGTGAGAAAATGCCGGAACCGATATAAATATCCGAATCGGTGTTGGAGCCATGAAGGGAAAGATGATACATAATATGTATAGCCTCCTGCTTAGACTTCGCGGCCGACAGCAGCTGCGACAGCGCGCACCTTATCCATCGTGCGTGCGAAGTGCTTGTAGGTCAGAGACTGTGCGCCATCGGACAGAGCGTGCGCCGGATCATTGTGCACCTCGATAATCAGACCGTCTGCACCGGCAGCGACAGCGGACATTGCAAGAGGCTCTACCATCCAGTAAATGCCTGCCGCATGAGACGGGTCAACAACGACCGGCAGATGGCTCAGGCGCTTGAGAGCCGGAACAGCGCTGATATCCAGCGTATTTCTGGTATAGGTTTCGTAGGTACGGATGCCGCGCTCGCACAGGATGACCTGATCATTGCCGCCTGCCATGATGTACTCAGCGGACATCAGGAATTCTTCCAGTGTATTGGCGAAACCGCGCTTGAGCAGAATCGGTGTGTTGGTCTTGCCCAGCTCCTTGAGCAGCTCAAAGTTCTGCATGTTGCGGGCGCCGACCTGATAGCAGTCTACGCGGCCTTCGAACAGCTCGATGTGCGCCGGGTTGGTGATTTCTGTGACGATCGGCATGCCGGTCTTTTCCTTTGCGATGCAGAGCAGATCCAGACCCTGTGCTTTCATGCCCTGGAAGGAGTACGGGGAGGAACGCGGCTTCCACGCGCCGCCACGCAGAATGGCTGCACCCTGACGCTGTACTTCTTCAGCAATTTCGCAAATCTGCGGCTCGCTCTCGACAGAGCACGGGCCTGCCATCACGACGATTTTTTTGCCGCCGACTTCCACATTGCCGCCGATCTTTACAACGGTGTCGTTCGGGTGCATTTGACGGTTTGCCAGCTTGAACGGCTCCTGTACCTTCATGACGCGGTCAACCCAGTGGTTGAGCATCAGCGTGTCTTTTTCAACGGCAGAGGTATCACCGACCAGACCCAGAATGGTAGTTTCTTCGCCGACGATTGGATTTACAGATACATGAAAATGCTCGATCCAGTTGGTAAGGCGTTCTACTTCTTCCTTCGGGCATCCTTTTTTCAATACAACGATCATGATATTTTTTCTCCTTGGAAATGATATTTCCCGGCTGTGCCGCACAAAAGTGAGCATAAAAAAAGCCTTTCAGCCCGCGAACAGGGACGAAAGACAACTCCGTGGTACCACCCAAATTCGGCATAAACATGCCGCACTTTTTCGAATACGAGGCCGGGAAGCCCGATATTCTAGCCTACTAACGGGGGCGGCCGTTCGCACCTACTTGTATTCAGCGCAAAAGCTCGGGAGGGAACTTCAATCCGACTTGTTCAAAGCGCGCTCTCAGTCTATGGCACGCTATCCCTGGTAAACCGTTCCGGAACTACTTTTCTCCGTCATCGCTGTGTTGGTATCAAATTCTGAGTTCATTATACATCGGATAAAAGTGCGATGTCAAGGGCTTTTGTGCGAAAAAGTTATGTTTCTTTTTGGATAACTTTTGTTTGGCTTTGATTCTTTTGCAAAAAAATTGCGGGGGAACGCTTGACAGACGCGAAAGAAGTGAATATAATGTTAACCATAATCATTAAATACTCAAATGTGATGAAAAGGTTTAGTAACTGTAAGCCGTCTCCAGAGAGCTGCCGTTTGGTGCGAGGCAGCGGCGTTCAGCAGTGAAACTCGCCTTGGAACAGTCCGCTGAAACAGATGTATGTACCGTCTGATTAGGTTGGAACGGATCTCCCACCGTTACAGGGGAAACGCATTGCTGGATGCGTTGAGCGGTCGTCTTACGGTACAAGTAGAAGTATGGCGGCAAGTAGAGTGGTACCGCGGAAGTTTGCTTTCGTCTCTGTTTCCAAAGTTATTTTGGCGAGATGAGAGCTTTTTTTTATGCCCATCGCGCACATCGTCTGAATTGGTAATTTTTTTACATTTGTATGGAGGATATACGTTATGTCAAGACAGATTCGCATTTTTGATACGACCCTGAGAGATGGCGAGCAGTCTCCCGGCTGCAGCATGAACCTGAGCGAGAAAATTGAGGTGGCTCGTCAGCTGGAAACTTTGGGCGTTGATATTATGGAGGCAGGCTTTGCCATTGCATCCCCGGGTGATGCCGCTGCAATTGCAACCATTGCACATACCATCAAGAATTCTACCGTATGCTCTCTGGCGCGCTGTGTTGAGAAGGACATTGACGCCGCTTGGGGCGCAGTCAAGGAAGCTGTTGATCCGCGCATTCACGTATTTCTGGCAACTTCTCCGATTCACATGCAGTACAAGCTGAAGATGAGCCCAGAAGAGGTTCTCGAGAGCGTTCGTTACCATGTGTCGTACACCAAGAAGTTTTTGAACAACATCGAGTTCTCCGCTGAGGACGCAACCCGTTCGGATTGGGATTTCCTGTGCCGCGTTGTCGACACGGCAATCAAGGCCGGCGCCAATACCATCAACATTCCGGATACCACCGGTTATCTGACGCCGGGCGAGTACTACGATCTGATTAAGTACCTGCGCGAGCACGTAGATGGCGTGGAAAACGTCATTCTGTCCTGCCATAACCACAATGATCTGGGCATGGGCGTTGCAAACTCTCTGGCCGGCATTCAGGCAGGCATCGGTCAGGTAGAGTGTACCATCAATGGCATCGGCGAGCGCGCCGGCAATGCTTCTCTGGAAGAAATTGTCATGGCACTCAAGACCCGCAAGGATTACTTTGACTGCGATACCCGCATTGACACCAAGCAGATTTATCGCTCCAGCCGCATGATTCAGACCATTACCGGCGTTCCGGTTGCTCCGACCAAGCCGATTATCGGCGCAAATGCATTTGCACACGAGTCTGGCATCCATCAGCACGGTGTACTCAACAACAAGTCCACCTACGAGATTATGACGCCGGAGTCGGTTGGTATCCCGAAGAACGCGATTGTTCTGGGCAAGCATTCCGGCCGCCACGCATTCGAGGCTCGTCTGAAGGATTTGGGCTACACCCTGACGACAGAAAAGCTGGATAAGGCATTTGAGAAGTTTAAGGTACTGGCTGACCGCAAGAAGGTCATCAAGGATCGTGACTTGGAAGCACTGATTGGCGTTGTTCCGGTATCCGGTCCGGTTCGCTACACGCTCCAGCAGTACGTTATTAACAGCGGTAATACCATCAGCACCACAGCTGTTATTAAGATGTCCAAGGGCGATGAGAGCTTTGAGCGCGCTGCGCTGAGCGATGGCCCGATCAATGCATCGTTTGCAGCAATCGACAAGATTACCGGTCTGAAGGTTCAGCTGGAGGACTACCAGCTTCGTGCACTGACCGATGGTCAGGACGCACAGAGTGAGGCTGTCGTAAAGATGATTATCGGCGAGAACAGCCAGGACGTCATCACCGGCCGCGGCGTTTCCGTCGACATTGTAGAGGCTTCGATCAAGGCTTACATCAACGGCATAAACAAGTACCTGAACAACTAAACAGATAGAGAAAAGCCCTGCCTGCTTTGGCGGGCAGGGCTGATTCATATACAGAGGAGGTAAGCCACCTATGGCAATGACAATGACACAGAAGATCCTTGCAAGCCATGCAGGACTGGAAAGCGTAACCGCAGGCCAGCTCATCGAGGCAAATTTGGATCTGACCCTGGCAAATGATATTACCGGTCCGGTTGCAATCCGCGAAATGGAGAAGGCTGGATTTGAGCATGTATTCGACAAGAATAAGATTGCACTGGTTATGGACCATTTTGCACCGAATAAGGACATCAAGTCCGCAGAGCAGTGTCTGACCTGCCGCAATTTCTCCGGCAAGCACGAAATTGTGAACTTCTTCGACGTTGGACAGATGGGCATTGAGCACGCGCTGCTGCCGGAAAAGGGTCTGGTAGGCCCGGGCGAGCTGATTATCGGTGCGGACTCGCATACCTGTACCTATGGTGCGCTGGGCGCATTCTCCACCGGCGTAGGCTCCACCGACCTCGCAGCAGGCATGGCAACCGGCAAGGCATGGTTCCGTGTTCCGTCCGCCATTAAATTTAATCTGACAGGCTCTCTGCCGAAATATGTTTCCGGCAAAGACGTCATTCTGCATATTATTGGCAAAATCGGCGTAGACGGCGCACTGTATCGCTCGATGGAATTTGCTGGCGACGGCGTTGCCTCCCTGACCATGGATGACCGCTTCACTATTTGCAACATGGCAATTGAAGCCGGCGCAAAGAACGGCATTTTCCCGGTAGACGATAAGACGCGTGCATACATCAAGGGCCGTGTAAACCGTGAGGTGACCGAGTTCGCAGCAGATCCGGATGCACAGTACGATGAGGAGTACACCATCAATCTGTCCGAGCTGCGCCCGACCGTTGCTTGTCCGCATCTGCCGGAGAACACCAAGACCGTAGACGAGCTGGGCAAGATTGAGATTCAGCAGTCCGTCATTGGCTCCTGCACCAATGGCCGCATTCAGGATATGCGCGATGCCGCAGCCATTCTGAAGGGCAGAAAGGTAAAGAGCAACGTTCGCACCATTGTTATTCCGGCAACACAGGAAATCTACCTGCAGTGCATCGAAGAAGGCTTGGCAAAGATTTTCGTGGAAGCGGGCGCCATTGTTTCCACGCCGACCTGCGGTCCGTGTCTGGGCGGTCATATGGGTATTTTGGCACATGACGAGAAGGCAATCTCCACAACGAACCGTAACTTCGTTGGCCGTATGGGACATGTTTCTTCCGAAATCTATCTCGCCAATCCGGCTGTTGCAGCAGCTTCTGCTGTCACCGGCTATATCACCGATCCGGCAGAGCTGGACTAAGGAGGTTTTTATACATGAAAGCAAGAGGTTCTGTTTTTAAATATGGCGATAACGTCGATACTGACGTTATCATTCCGGCGCGCTATCTCAACATTGCAGATCCGGTAGAACTGGCTACCCACTGCATGGAAGATATTGATACCGAATTCGTAAAGAACGTAAAGAAGGGCGACATTATGGTAGCAACCAAGAACTTTGGCTGCGGCTCTTCCCGTGAACATGCTCCGCAGGTTATCCGCGACAATGGCATTTCTTGTGTCATCGCATCTTCTTTCGCTCGTATTTTCTATCGTTCTTCTATCAACATCGGCCTGCCGATTATGGAGAGTGAAGAAGCTGCCAATGCAATCAGTGCAGGAGACGAGGTCGAGGTTGATTTTGATACCGGCGTTATCACCGATATCACAACCGGTCAGACGTTCCAGGCAGCAGCATTCCCACCGTTCCTGCAAAGCATCATTTCCGCAGGCGGTCTGCTCAAGAGCCTGAAAGAAAGAGAGGACAACAAGTAATGCAGTACAATATTGCGGTCATTAAGGGCGATGGTATCGGTCCGGAAATCGTTACAGAAGCAATGAAGGCAATGGAAGTTGTCGGTGAAAAGTTTGGCCACACCTTCAACTTTACCGAGTGCTATGCGGGCGGCAACGCCATTGACAAGTATGGCATTCCGCTGCCGCAGGAAACGCTGGATATATGCAAGGCATCGGATTCCGTTCTGCTGGGTGCTGTTGGCGGCCCGAAGTGGGACAGCGTTCCGTCTGATAAGCGTCCGGAGCGCGCGCTGCTGGGTCTGCGTTCCAATCTGGAGCTGTTTGTCAATCTGCGTCCGGCACAGATGCATGCCGCTCTGGCAGATGCTTGCCCGATTAAGCCGGAAATTATCGGTGACGGCTTTGATATTCTGGTTTGCCGCGAGCTGACCGGTGATGTTTACTTTGGTAAGCGCGGCCGCCGCGAGAGCGAGCTGGGCGAGACAGGCTGGGACGATATGAACTACTCCGTAACCGAGGTAGAACGCATTGGCCGCCGTGCATTTGACATGGCAATGAAGCGCAACAAGAAGCTGACCTCCGTGGACAAGGCAAACGTACTGGAGACCTCCCGTGTATGGCGTGAGACCATGCACAAGCTGCGTGAGGAATATCCGGAAGTAGAATATCAGGATATGTATGTGGACAATGCTGCGATGCAGCTGGTTCGCAATCCGGGTCAGTTTGACGTCATCACGACCGGCAACCTGTTCGGTGATATTTTGTCCGACGAAGCAAGCATGATTACCGGTTCTATCGGTATGCTGCCGTCCGCTTCTATCGGCAAGACCAAGCTGGGTATGTATGAGCCGATTCACGGTTCTGCTCCGGATATCGCAGGCAAGGGCATTGCAAACCCAATTGCAACCATTTTGTCCTGCGCAATGATGTTGCGCTATTCGTTCGGTCTGGGCGAAGAGGCTGATTGCATCGAAGCAGCAGTGGAGAAGGCGTTGAATGACGGTCATCGCACCGCGGACATCGCAAAGGAAGGCGAAAAGGTTCTGTCTACCTCTGAGATGGGTGCAATTATCTGTGAAAACATCAAGGGATAATTCCTAGATAGATACAAACAGGGTCTAGCGTGATGCTAGACCCTGTTTTTGATTTTTTGTAAAATTTCAATATCTGCCGGACAAAATTCAAATGCATTGATTTCAGCCGGAGTAATCCAGCGCATATCATGGTGTTCGAGCATTTGAGGTGTGCCGGATGCGATTACCGCGTCAAATAACGTCAGATGCACCGTCAAATCCGGATAGAAATGCGTGACTTCTGTGAAAACATCGCCGACGGAAAGCGTGACGGCAAGTTCTTCCTGACATTCCCGAATCAATGCCTGCGGCTTGGTCTCGCCGGCTTCTACTTTTCCGCCGACAAATTCCCACAACAATCCGCGCGCCTTGTTTTTTGGACGCTGACAAATCAAGAATCGCTTGTCTTGCCAGATGAGTGCCGCGACAACTTCTGTTGTTTTCAGAATCTGAATTGCGGTTTGATATTTCTCTCTGCGTGCCAGATCCGCCTGCGTCACAGTTGATAGCCGCGACAAATCGCTGTTGTGTGCAAGGTCCGCCAGCTTGACGCGGACAGCAATGGGATCACTGCGCAAATTGCGGATGTAATCCAAATACGGAACTTCCGGCTTGCGCGTCAGATGGCAAATAGAATTTACAGCGCGTGCCGGAATACCTGCCTGCAGCAAGCTTTCAGCGGTTATCGGTGTGTCCTCTAAGACGTCGTGCAGCACAGCGACAATCGTGCTCAATTCATCTGACATGTGCTCTGCAACGTGCAGCGGATGACAAATATACGGCAGACCTGCCTTGTCCGTTTGCCCGCGATGCGCTTGGTACGCAAGCTGTACCGCGAGATTGGTTTGCTTGGTATCAATCATGGTTACTTTCCTTTGATTTGAATGGATGCTGTGCCGTCGTCGCCAATGACCAGAGAAAGCGATTTGACGTATTTTTGATAAAATTGATGCTTTTCCGTGTCCGACATGACTGCACGTGTGGATGTATATAGATGATCCATCATGTCTGTGACATTCAGATCAATGTGTGCCGCCAGATAGCGTTTCATTTCCGTCAGCATGGCTGTGAGCTTGATGTCCTTGCCAGAGCCGGAATAGAAATCATCAATATAGCAATAGAAAATTCCGCTGTCATCTAGTGCTTCTTTCAGCTTGCCGCTGCATTTTTCGTGCTCTACCATGACGAGGAAGCGTGCTTCTTTTAATGTGCTGATGACGCTCCAATAGTCCGAATCACTGGCGACAATGACAAACGAATCAACATGGTTGGCATAGAATTCGCGCACCACATTGGCAGTCAAATGTGTATCAACAAGCGATTTGTCCTCCTTGAGCCGAGCGACTTCGATGCGCTCAATGGGAATATCCGTGTGCTCCTGCAATACCTTCCAAGCGGAAGACGTATGTACATCATCAAACAGCATGATTTTTGAGATTTTATCCCGCAAATAATCTTCCAAATTGTTCAGAGTTGCGCACAGATCGTAGGGGTCGGAATTTTCACAGTCAACGACAATAACCGTATCGCGGCTTTCCGATAAAAAGTCATAAATATTATTTTTGACTGTGTTGTCGACGTTGGATACCTTGTTCAAATCGGAAAAATCATCCTCATGCCAGCGATACAGCAGCGTAACAAACTTTTTATCATTATACAAAATATTTCCGTCATTTTGAAAGAATACCCAGTTGATATACATTTGATACGGATAGCAGTCAAACGCCGCATAATAATTATCAGACGCCTGTTTGGTACCGGTTTCCGTTAAGCCGTCCGGCATGATAAAAATATCCTTGATATAACGCCATTCCAGCCAGAGCGGAAAGAGATTTTTACAGTTGTTGATGCGGTCGGAAATATATTTATTGATGTCTACGATGTACTGCGCCAGACGTGTATTTTTCTTTAACAGATTGATGCCCCAATTGCCGAGCTCATGAATGCACTGCACCGGAATGTATTCCTTTAGGGAAGACAACAGCCGATAATTGTGAAAAACCTCTTGGTTCACGCGCTTGAAATTGCGGATAATTGCGGTTCGAACCATACATAGATCGCGAATGATACAGGCATTTCGATTGAATTTTAATTTTTGATAAACGGCTATATCGGGTGCTTCGTGTTCGTTTTCAAAAATATGTTCTGGAACACCGATTAAAAAAGCAACAGTTGAAATGACGGTATAGGTACTGGTCGAACTTTTTTCATGGTGAATCGGGCTTGCCGAGATTTCTGTAACAAGGTCAAGATTTTGCATGGTAAGGATTGTCCTTTCTGAAAAGATTATAGTATTATTGTATCGTATTTTAGATAAATTTTCAATCTTTATCTAATTATATCGCGTCTGACTTGTATTGTTTGTACAAAATGTGGTAAAATTTTATCAGGAGAGGATGGTGGAATGGTTGCAAAGGGATTTTATCACAGTCTTGACGGAAAAAGAAGTCAATATTGTAACGGATGAAACGCTTCGTGAAATGAAGAAGCACGGAACAGAGCGGTTTCCGTTTCAGTATTATCAAGAGCATTTTAACTGGAACCGATTGGAAACGGTGGAGTGGCATTGGCATAGTGAGCTGGAGTTTGTAGAAATTTTGCAGGGGGCGATTGAATGCCACATCGGAGAAGAAATCATAGAGCTGCGGGAAGGAGATACCTTTTTTATCAACAGCGGTGTGATACATAAATATCAGGCGCCGAAGGTATGCAGAGAGAAGCAATGTATGTTTTCGGATATTTTGTTTCTGCCGGAAATCATCGCGCCGAATTCTTCTTTGATTTATGAAAAATATATTCGTCCCATTGTGCTGTATGGAAAACCATTTCTTGTCATGCGGCAGACGCAGGCGTGGGAAGAATCGGTTCAAAATTTATACCATCATATTGTAAATGTCTGCTTGGATGAGGAGGATTTGACAGAATTGCGCATACAAGCGGGTGTTTCAGAGCTGTGGACACGATTGTTTCATTATTTGTATCGAGAGGAATCGGAACAGCAGGAAAACAAAAATATTTTGGCACAGGCGCGGCTGCGAAAGATGATGCAGTTTATTTGGGATCATTTTCATGAAAAAATCACGTTGGATGATATCGCGGCTTCTGCGAATATCAGCAAGAGCGCCGCGCTGCGTTGTTTTCGCTCGGGGATGCAGACATCTCCGGTCGGTTATTTGAACAATTTTCGTCTGAACCGTGCAAAGGAACTGTTATTGACCTCGCACAGTACGGTGTCGGAAATTGCGGTTTCTGTAGGATTTGACAATGTGGGATATTTTGACCGCGTATTCCGCCGCACATTTGGATTGACGCCAAAACAATTTGCAAAGCAGGGCGGGGAGTGTGTGTGAAAATACACTCCTCGTTTCAAAAAAATGGTTGACAAAGGGTAGATTTTTTGGTATAGTAATATCATTGTTTAGCGATACGGACACTTAGCTCAGTTGGTAGAGCATCCGCTTGACGTGCGGAAGGTCAGCGGTTCGAGACCGTTAGTGTCCACCAAAACGAATCCCCTAGAATCTGCGCGGTTCTAGGGGATTTCTGCTATTGTAAACATCTGTAAATAACGTTGAATGAATTGACGGAGGGGTACGGCATCTCATGGGAAAAATGAAAGTAAGATACCTTGATGTAATTATTTCTCATCCGGATTTATCAGCGGAAGAACTGGAACAGTTAATCAAAACAGCTATTGAAAGACTGATTGCATGACATGCGGCACAGCGACATATAATTTTGAAAGAAACTTTGGGGGATGCAGCTATGTGGCGAAAGAAACGTGTGATTTTTGCAGCGATTACAGCGCTGGCTGTTTTATCTGTCGTTTTTCCGTATTACAATCAAACCATGCTTTTTCTTGCGTTTGCACCGCATCATAATCAAAACACGTTGGTGCTGGATGCCGGACATGGCGGCATAGACGGCGGCGCGGTGGCAGAGGATGGGACGGCAGAACAAGACATCAATCTGGCGATTGTACAGAAATGTCAGGCATTGGCAGAGTTTTTCGGTATTCGTACCGTTTTGACGCGCACAGACCGGAATTCTTTGCAGTATGATCCGAACCAGACGGTGCGGCACAACAAAATACAAGACATTCATGCGCGGGAAACGCGCACCAATCAAACGCAAAACCCTATTTTTATATCCGTGCATCTCAATAAATTTTCAGACAGCCGCTACACAGGAGCACAAACCTTTTGGTCAAAGAACAATCCGGAGGGGCAGCTGCTGGCGCAGTCAATACAAGAGCAATTGACAAACGGCTTGCATCCGGAAAAACAGCGGACGGCAAAGCAAGCGCCGGATAGTGTATATTTGATGAAGCATTTGACGTGTCCCGCGATGATTGTAGAGTGTGGATTTTTGTCTAATAGAGAAGAAACCGAACGGTTAAAGCAAGACGGTTATCAGAAAAAGCTATCTGTTTGTGTGATAAACGGATATTTGAACTATTTAGAAGGATAAGCAATTTATGAAACAAAAAACAGTGTTTTTATGCAATGAATGCGGCTATGAAAGCCCCAAATGGTATGGAAAATGTCCGTCCTGCGGTGCTTGGAATTCTATGGACGAATTCAAAGAGGCAAAGGCAGCCGCTGCGCCGCGCGGGGTGCTGCCTAAGACCGAGAGAAAACGCAATCGGCCGCTGGAAATCGGAAAAATTGAAACCAACGAAGAAACGCGTTTTCGCACCGGCATCTCAGAATTGGATCGTGTGCTGGGCGGCGGCGCGGTACATGGCAGCTTTGTGCTGGTCGGCGGCGAACCGGGCATTGGAAAATCTACACTGCTGCTGCAAATGTGTCAGGAGATGAGCCGGCAGGCAAAGATTTTATATGTATCCGGCGAGGAATCTTTGCGGCAAATTCGTCTGCGTGCCGATCGGCTGCATATTTCCTCTCCGGAATTGTTTGTGCTGGCAGAGACGGACTTGGAAGAAATTTTGGCAGAGACAGAGCTGCTCCTGCCGGATGTTCTGATTGTGGATTCCATTCAGACCATTTATAAATCGGACTTGAACAGTGCGCCGGGCAATACCACGCAGATCAAAGAATGTGCGATGACGCTCATGCAGTATGCCAAGCGGCACAATGTCACGATTTTCATTGTCGGTCATGTTAACAAAGAAGGCACGCTGGCAGGACCGAAAATTTTAGAGCACATGGTGGATTGTGTGCTGTATTTTGAAGGAGAAAAGCAGGTCTCTTTTCGCTGTCTGCGCGCTGCGAAAAATCGCTTTGGTTCGACCAATGAAATTGGTGTATTTGAAATGAGCGACTGCGGCTTGGTTGAAGTACCGAATCCGTCCGCCGCGATGCTTTCCGGTCATCCCACAGACGCCTCCGGCAACTGCATTGCCTGTACGATGGAGGGCAGCCGGCCGATTCTGGCGGAAATTCAGGCGCTCGTGACAAAAACAGCGTATGGCACGCCGCGCCGCATGTCTGCGGGTGTAGACTATAATCGGATGGTGTTGCTGCTTGCTATTTTGGAAAAGCGAGTGGGGCTGTATTTGTCATCCAGCGATGCGTATATCAATGTCATTGGCGGGATGCGTCTGGACGAGCCTGCCATTGATTTGCCGATTGCGCTGGCGGTTGCGTCGAGTTATCGGGATCAGCCGCTTCCGGAAGGTGTGATGTCGTTTGGAGAAGTCGGTCTGACTGGAGAACTGCGGGCGGTTACTGCAGTGAGCCAGCGCATCCACGAGGCGATTCGTCTGGGCTTTACGACTTGCATCATGCCGAAACAGGACATTGGGCGCATGGAGATTCCCAAGACCTTCCGTATTGTACAGACGGAGAATATCGCACAGGCGATTGGTGCGGCATTTGGCAGGAAGTAACGATATTGTTGGCAGCAGGGCGGTGAAAACATGCAGGAACGATTGGATATTTATAATGAAGCTTGGCAGCGCATAGGCACAGCGCCGCGCGATGAAGTGCATGAAAAAGGACTGCTGCACCGTGTCGTGCACTGCTGGATTTTGGAAAATCAGCAGCCGGTGTTCTGGTTTCAGCAGCGGGCGCACACAAAAAAGGATTTTCCAGATTGTTTTGACTTGGCGTGCGGCGGGCACATCGATGCCGGAGAGACGCCGCAGCAGGCGATGCTGCGCGAGCTTGGAGAGGAAATTGGGCTGCATGTGACAGAAAAAGACCTGATTCCCCTCGGTGCGTACCGCGCGCCGGATTTTCGCATGCCGGGGTACTATGATCGAGAAATGTCATATGTGTTCATGATTCGAGTGGATGAACCGGCGTTTGAGCTGGGCGATGAAGTGCAGCGCATGGTGCGTGTTCGTGCGGAGAATTTTTATCAAATGGAGGTAAATGGACGAGAAACCATACCTGTTGAGATGGAAAACGCAAAACACATTTCCGTGAGCCGAACGCGCTGGTGCTGTCATGACGGAGAGTTCCAAGCGATGGTTTTGCCATATTTGAGCAAAAAAAATTCCGATATTTTTTCAGTGGAAGATTGACAAAATCGCTGTTTTTAGTATAATAAACGGAGTGAGTAAAGTTAGCAGTCGCGCAGACCGTGCCGAAAGGCCCTTCTGTGAGGAAAGTCCGGGCTGCGCAGGGCAGGATAACGGATAACGTCCGCCGGAGGCGACTCTAGGAAAAGTGCAACAGAAATATACCGCCGCGGCCTCGGCTGCGGTAAGGGTGGAAAGGCGAGGTAAGAGCTCACCAGTTCCATAGGTAACTATGGAACTCTGTAAACTCTATCCGCAGCAACACCGTGGAGGGACACATAGGATTTGCCCGATCCGTCCCGAGGAGGTGGCTTGAGGCGTGTGGCAACATACGTCCAAGATAGATGGCTGCTCCAATGACAGAACCCGGCTTACTCTTTGCTCACTCTTTTTAGATTGAATGCAGGATAATTACCGCCCGCAGGGGCGGTTTTCCTGACATGGAATAAAAATCCCGACAGGGTAATAAAATGGGTGCTTCGCTTGGATTTGAGAGAGATCAGCGGCGAAACATGTTGGAGGTTCGAGAAATGAGTGCATATGATCGCTTTTTGGAAACCATGAGTGGCAAACACGTCACCGTCATTGGCATCGGGGTCAGCAACACGCCGCTGATTAGTCTGCTGCTGGAAGCCGGCGCACATGTCACGGTACATGATCGGAAAACGACAGAAGAACTGGGAGAAATTTATGAAGGACTGCACGACATCGGCGTAGAATTCTCCGTTGGCAGTGAGTACCTGAACAATTTGTCCGGAGATTATATTTTCCGCACACCGGGCATGCATCCGAACCAGCCGGCACTGGTAAAGGCGCGGGAACAGGGAAGCATTATCACCAGCGAGATGGAAGTGTTCATGCAGGTTTGCCCGTGCCCGATTCTGGCGATCACCGGTTCTGACGGCAAGACAACCACGACGACACTGACCTGTGAGATTCTCAAAAGAGCGGGTTATACCTGCCATTTGGGCGGCAATATTGGTCATCCGCTGCTGGCAGACGTGCCGTTTATCAATGAAAATGATTTTGCGGTTGTGGAACTGTCCTCGTTCCAGCTGATGGATATGACTTGTTCTCCGGCGGCTGCGCTGGTCACCAATGTCACGCCGAACCATCTGGATATCCACAAGGATATGGCAGAGTACATCGAGGCGAAAACACACATTTTTGTCAACCAGAAGCCAGGAGCAAAGCTGGTGCTCAATGCAGACGATAAGGTCTCTCAGGATTTCCGTCCGGCAGAGGGCGTAGAGCTGCTCAAATTCTCCATGAAGGGACCGGTTGAAAACGGTGTTTACTTGGAGGACGGCGTCATCTGGTATGCTGAGGACGGCAATCGCCGCAAGATCATGAATGCAGATGAGATTCGCATTCCGGGCGCACACAACATTGCCAATTATATGGCGGCGATTTGCATGACGCATGGCAGAGTGACGTTTGACAATGTATGTGATGTGGCGCATGAATTTGGCGGTGTGGAGCATCGTTTGGAGTTGGTGCGCACGCTGAACGGCGTCAAGTATTACAACGATTCGATTGCATCCAGCCCGACGAGAACCGCAGCAGGTCTGCGCTCGTTTAAGCAGAAGGTCATTTTGCTGGCCGGCGGACATGATAAGAAAATTCCGTATGATTCGTTTGGACCGATTGTCTGCGATCACGTCAAGCGTCTGGTGCTGATTGACGCAAATCCGGATGATTCGACGGCACCGGCAATCAAGGCTTCCGTGCAGGCGGCGGACAACTATAAAGCAGACGAACTCCCGATTGACACATACGATGATTTTGAAAAGGCAGTTCGCGGTGCGGCGGCAGTCGCACAGGAGGGTGACATTGTTCTGATGAGCCCGGCGAGCGCATCGTTTGATATTTTCAAGAATTTCATGGAGCGCGGCAACCGCTTCAAGGATATTGTCAATAGCCTGTAATAAAATAACACAATCACAGCCGCCGGATGAAAGTCCGGCGGCTTCTGTGTATACAAGGAAGGATTCTATGGTATTACTCAACGCAGAACATATTTCCCTGAGCTGGGGAGAAAACACATTATTTGATGATGTCAGCTTTGCGCTGGAAGAGCAGGATAAAGTCGGATTTATCGGCATCAATGGCACGGGCAAATCGACATTTCTGCGCATTCTTGCGGGGATGCAGGAGCCGGATGCGGGAACCATCACACTGGCGCGCGGCGCCCGCATCGGTTATCTGCCGCAGTCTCCGGACTTTTCCGAGCCGATAACCGTGCTGCAGCAGGTTTTTCGCGGCGCGGCAACGGATTTTGCTGAGGAACGCGCATATGAGGCGAAGATGCTGCTGACACAGCTCGGCATCACGGATTTTGATAAAGATGTGCGGCTGCTGTCCGGCGGACAAAAAAAGCGCATAGCAATTTGCTCTGCGCTCATCAATCCGAGTGAAATTTTGATTTTGGACGAGCCGACCAACCACATTGACAATGAAACCGCAGCATGGCTGGAGCAGCAACTCAAGGCATATAAAGGCGCTTTGGTCATCATCACACATGACCGCTATTTCCTCAATCGTGTGACCAACCGCATTTGTGAGCTGGATCATGCCAAGCTGTATTTTTATGAAGAAAATTACGAGGGCTTTGTCGCGCGCAAGGCGGAACGCATTGCCAGTGCGGCGGCGTCTGAGCGCAAGAGACAGACCATTCTCCGGCGGGAGTTGGAATGGATGCGCCGCGGTGCAAAAGCACGCACGACAAAGGCAAAGGGGCGCATTCAGCGATTTGAGGAGCTATCCAGCAAGACCGTGCAGGAAGAAGACAGTCAGGTAGAAATGAAGTCGATTTCCACGCGCCTGGGCAAAAAGACCATCGAAGTGTCCGGACTGTGTAAGAGCTGGGACGGAAAGACGTATATTCGAGATTTTGACTTAACGGTAGCGCGCGACGATCGAATCGGCATTGTCGGTCACAATGGTACGGGCAAATCGACATTTTTGCGCATTCTCGCGGGGCAGGCACAGCCGGATGCGGGAACCGTATCTTACGGCGAAACCGTGAAGATTGGCTATTTCGCGCAGGACTGCGGCCATATGGATCAGGAGCAAAAGGTCATTGAGTTTATCCGAGACATTGCAGAGACCGTGCACACGCCGGATGGGACGCTGTCCGCGGCGCAGATGCTGGAGACGTTCTTATTTACCGGAGAACAGCAGTGGACGCGCATAGGCAGCCTCTCCGGCGGTGAACAGCGCAGACTGTATCTGCTCAGCGTGCTGATGTCTGCGCCGAATATTCTTCTGCTGGATGAGCCGACCAATGATTTGGATATTGAGACACTGAATATTCTGGAAAATTATCTCGAGGGATTTGAAGGCGCTGTTCTCGCTGTATCACATGACCGCTATTTTCTCGATAAAACAGCACGGCGTATCTTTGAATTCCGTCCGAACGGAGACGTACAGGAATATCTCGGCAATTATGCGGATTATTTAGACAAACGCAAAGAGCTGGAACAACCGACTGCAGAAAAAACCGAAAAAACAGAAAAGTCGAAGCCGAAAAATACCGGAAAGACAAAGATGAGCTATAAAGACCGATATGAGCTGGAACATATCGACGACGAAATTGCCGAGCTGGAACAAAAGCTGGCTGCGCTGAAAGCGGAACAGGCGCAAATCACATCGGATTTTGTGCGGCTACAGGAGCTTTCCGAACAGATTGAAACGGTGTCCGGCGCATTGGACGCGAAGGAAGAGCGCTGGATTGAGTTGCAGGAGATGGCGGAGCTAGAAAACAGCTGACTGCTATGCCAATTTCCAAAATCCAAGTGCGATGAGAACTATGCCGCAAGAGATCGAGCGCGCGCGTTCGCTGGGAATTGGGATTTTTGTGCCAAACCATCGCCCGTACCAAACTGCGAAGAAATTCCAAATCAACGCGATGCCAAACAGCGGAATCAACGTCCATCCAGTGGCTGTAATGCCCAAACCGCCGATCAGGGAGTCGATGGACACCGGAATGGCGAGAACGATGGATTCCGGAACCGATAAAATCTTGGAGTGGTCGCTGTCTGCACGCGTGTGGTCAAGAAACACGGCGGCGCCGACGCGCACGGGAGATAACAGCGGTGTTTTCGTCTTTTCCAGCAACAGAGAAATCTGTGTGCCGAATATTTGCAGCAGTCCGATGCAGACCAACGCATAAAATCCAATCCAACGGATGGCGTCCTGCGGAAAGTCCCGAAACAGCAGGCTTTTTCCGGCAGCGGACAGAAGCAGGAACCCGCTGCTGACAGCCGCCATACACAGGCGGGAGCGCCAAGGAATCCGGATTTCTGACGTGCCGCATGCCATGGCGGCGAACATGACATCCGCCGTCACGGCGACAATAATCATAAAATCCAAGAAAAAATCCCCTTTCTCTGTAAATTGCTTATGAGCAGTGTATGCTGCCCGTGCAAAAACAGTGAGAAGGGGATTTTCTGTTTTCTTATTCGTTTGCGGAGAAATTAAAATACCTGCCAGAACGCGGCATAGTATGGCGGAAGCTCGGAACCGCCGCCGAAATCATGCACTTCTCCGGTGATGAGGTCGCGGGCGCGGCCTGCTTCTGCGTTAAAGTGTGCGGAAAACGGCTGATCGTCGGCATTGATGGCAACCATAACGCGTTCATCCTCAAAAGCGCGCTCAAAGATGATCTGCTTGTTGGTCATCAGACGAATGGTGTAACCGCCGTAGCACAGCGCCTTGGAGGATTTCTTTGCCTTCGCGAGCTTGGCAATCCATTCGGTCAGTTCATTGGTCTGCGGCTCGTCAAAGCATGGACGCAGATTGGCGTCAGAACCCTGCTGCTTTTGTGCTTTCTCGCCCCATTCACTGCCGTAGTAAATGCACGGGATGCCCGGCATGCCAACCATCATCGCGTAAATAAGCGGCAAGTGCTTTTCGTTGGTCAAAATAGATGCGACGCGGGTGACATCGTGATTGTCGACAAAGGACAGCAGATGCTTGCCCTTGTACAGCGTCCACGGCTCCGGTCCAAACTGGCGCTGCAGCGAATGGCCGATTTCGAACATGTTCATGGAGTTGAAGGAGGAGTATAAACCCTTGTAGCAATCGTAATTGGTGCAGGAGTGCAGCATACCGTCTGCCAAAAACGGAGAGCAGTCGCTGCTCATGACCTCGCCGACCAGAAAGAAATCCGGCTTGAGAGAATCGCAGAACGAGCGCAGGCGGCGGATAAAATCGCGATCCAAGGAATAGGCAACGTCCAAACGCAAGCCGTCAATATCAAACTCTTCTACCCAGCCGCGAATGCAGTCAAAAATGTGCTGGATGACTTCTTCGTTGCGCAGATTCAGCTTCACCAGTTCATAATGACCTTCCCAGCCTTCGTACCAAAATCCATCGTTGTAATTGGAGTTTCCGTCAAAGCTGATGTGGAACCAATCTTTGTACGGAGAATCCCACTTTTTTTCCTGTACATCCTTGAACGCCCAGAAGCCGCGGCCGACATGGTTGAACACGCCGTCCAGCACAATGCGCACGCCTTCTTTGTGCAGCTTGCCGCAGACTTCGGCAAAATCTTTGTTGGTGCCGAGGCGGCAGTCGATTTTTCGGAAATCTCGGGTATCATAGCCGTGGCTGTCCGATTCAAAAATAGGGGAAAAGTACACGGCATTGCAGCCGATGGATGCAATATGCGCCGCCCAATCGCCGACTTTTTCGATGCGGTTCACGGTTTTTCCGTCATTTTCCCACGGTGCGCCGCAAAAGCCCATTGGATAAATCTGATAAAAAACACTCTCATAAGCCCACATAACAGCAGAACCTCCTTGTTATGGAAAATGTATTTCCTATGACAAAACTAGTATATCATATTTGGTGAGAATGAACAACAAAAATGCACAAAATAATTCTTTATTTTTTGTATATTTCTCTTGCATTTTGCGGGTGTTCATGCTAAAATATTTAACTGAAACCGGACAATCCTCTGTTCACCCGGCTGAGAAAGGCTTGGCCCCCGGGTATGCGGCGCACAAGCATTGTGCAGGAAAAATCAGCGCAGTACCGGACAGGAGGTTTTAAAAGAGACACGATTGTCTAAGATTTGGAGGATTATACGATGGACTTAGTTAAGGTTCTCGCAGAGCAGCAGATCAAGAACGATCTGCCGGAACTCAAGGTTGGCGCTACCGTTAAGGTACACCAGAAGATCAAGGAAGGCAACCGCGAAAGAATTCAGATTTTCGAGGGTACCATCATCGCTATCAAGCACACTGGCATCAACAAGTCTGTAACCGTTAGACGTATTTCTTACGGCGTAGGCGTTGAGAAGACTTTCCCGGTACATTCCCCGAACATTGCAAAGTTCGAGATCGTTCGTAACGGTAAGGTTCGCCGTGCTAAGCTGTACTACCTGCGCGGCAGAGTCGGCAAGGCAGCAAAGGTTCAGGAAAAGCTGTAAGTTTCAGCCTGTATTCAGGAACCACAAAGGAGAGAACAGTTGTGTTCTCTCCTTTTTCTTTGAAAAATTGGGAAAACTCGGGGGATTTGCGGGTATTTTGCCGGAAATTACTTGCCATTCGGGGTGGAATCGGTATAATATAAAAATATATGTGTATCCGATGAAAGGATGATGAGACCCGATGCGCAGAGAGAAAAAATCTTCTGAAGAAGAAGCACCAAAGGGACGATTTCACAGCGAGCTGTTTGACTGGGGTGAGGCACTGATTTTATCCTTGACCATCGTCATTCTGGTTTTTGTGTTTGGCGTTCGAATTATTGGTGTAGAAGGATCTTCTATGGTGCCGACTTTGCAAAATGGCAATCAGCTGTTGGTTTCCAATCTGTTTTACACGCCGGAAAAAGGCGATATTGTGATTTTGACCAAGGATTCATTTATGACAAGCCCGATTGTCAAGCGTGTCATTGCGACGGAGGGCGACACCGTGGACATTGATTTCGAAACCGGCGAAGTGTCCGTCAACGGCGAAGTGCTGGATGAGACGTATATCGCGGAGAAAACGCAGACGCATTTTGACATGGATTTCCCGCAGACCGTGCCGGAAGGATGCATTTTCGTCATGGGAGATAACCGCAATCATTCAACGGACAGCCGCTGTGAGGCGCTGGGCATGGTGGACACGCGCTATGTCATCGGCAAGGTGCTGATGCGTATTTATCCGCTGAATGAAATCGGTACCGTATCATAAGGAGAAAAGCATATGAATATACAGTGGTATCCCGGTCATATGACGCGCACGCGCCGGCAGATGGCGGTCAGCCTGAAGCAGGTGGATGCGGTCTGTGAAGTGGTTGACGCGCGCATTCCGCAGGTCAGCCGCAATCCGGATATGGACGAAATCGCGGGCAGCAAGCCGCGTATTCTGATTTTAAACCGCACGGATCTGGCGGATCCAGAAGCGACCAAACAGTGGGCTGCCTTTTATCGCAGCAAGGGCTATGCTGTTTTGACAACCGATGCCAAGAGCGGCGCGGGCGTTGCCAAGTTCTCTGCAGCAGTTCGTACGCTGCTGGCAGATAAAATCGAAAAGTGGAAGGAAAAGGGTCAGACCGGCCGTTCCGTCAAAGTCATGGTTGTCGGCATCCCGAATGTCGGCAAGTCTACGTTTATTAACAAGGTGCTTGGCCGAAAGTCGGCAAAGGCTGCGGATAAGCCGGGCGTTACGCGCGGACAGCAGTGGTTCCGCGTAGAAGGCGGCTTGGAACTGCTTGACACGCCGGGTATTCTGTGGCCGAAGCTGGACGATGAGCGCACAGGCATTCTTCTGGCAGTGACCGGCGCAGTGAAGGACAACATCTTGGATGTTGAAACGCTGGCGTGCAAGCTGATGGAGATTTTGTACCATCATGCACCGGAGCTGCTGACCGAACGATATAAGTTTGAACTGCCGCATGAGGACGAAGAAATTGATTTTCTCGGATACGAATTGCTCATGCGTGCGGGCAGAAAACGCGGCTTCCTGATTTCCGGCGGTGAAATTGACACCGAGCGCATGGCGCGTATTTTGCTGGACGAATACCGCGGCGGCAAGCTCGGCCGCATCACGCTGGAGACACCGGATGAGTACGCGGAGGAGCAGGCGAATGGCTAAGAGCAAGCAGCCGGTTCTCCTCACGATGGAAAAAGAAGCGGAATTGCGCGCCAAAGGCTTTACGGCCGTGTGCGGCATTGATGAGGCGGGACGCGGTCCGCTGGCAGGTCCTGTTGTCGCGGCCGCAGTGATTTTGCCGGAGGGTATTGAACTGCCGGGGGTCAACGATTCCAAGAAAATTACAGAAAAAAAGCGCGAGGTATTGTTTGACTTTGTCAAGGAACGTGCGCTTGCCTATGGCATCGGTCAGGCGAGTGAACAGGAAATTGATGAGATCAATATTTTGCAGGCGACGTTTCTCGCGATGCGCCGTGCAGTGGAAGCTCTAGACGTTCCGGCAGATTTTGCCTTGGTAGATGGCAATCGCATTCAAGGCTTAGATATTCCGGCAGAAACGGTGATCGGCGGCGACGGCAAAGTGCTGTCCATCGCCGCGGCGTCTATTCTCGCCAAGGTCACGCGAGATCGGTACATGCGCGAAATGGCACAGACATATCCGGAATATGGCTTTGAAAAGCACAAGGGCTACGGAACCAAGGCGCATTACGCCGCCATAGAGCAGTACGGCATTTGTCCGCTGCACCGCAGGACATTCTTGAAAAAGATTCTCAACAAATGACAACGGGACAGCGCGGAGAGCAGCGTGCGGCTGAATTTTTGCAGCGGCATGGATATGTGATTTTGGCGCGGAATTATCGCTGGAAGCACGGTGAGATAGATATTATCTGTGCGGATGCGCGCTATCTGGTTTTTGCGGAAGTCAAAACCCGCTCCGGAGAGCAGTGGGGCGCGCCGCGCGAAGCGGTGACAGCGCACAAGCGCGAACGATTGGTTCAAACCGCGCAGCGCTGGCTGCTCCAGTATCCGACAACGAAACAGCCGCGGTTTGATGTCATAGAAGTACTGGTCAATCAGCAGCGCGGCACGTGCCGCATTCGGCATATTCCCAATGCATTTGAGGTGAATTGATTGCGATATTTTGATCTGCACTGCGACACCATCTACCGTTTGACGGATTTCGAACAACGGTTGCCTGCGGGAGAAAATCTGCTGCAAAACACCGGACATGTGGATTTGCAGAGAGCTGGTTCTTTGGAGCAATATGCGCAGGTGTTCGCTTTGTTTTGCGGGTATCAGCCGGTGGCATCGCAGCAGGACGCGCATCAGCGGCTCACGCGTATGCTGGATACGGCGCGCAGTGCGTTCGCTGCCAACGGTTCCCGCTTGCGGCATTGTACCTGTGCCGCGGATTTTCTCGAAGCGCAGGCACAGCGGCAAGCGGCGGCATTTTTGTCCATCGAAGGTGCAGAGCTGCTGCAAACCGAGGCGGATTTGCAGCTGGCGCTGCAGGCGGGCGTGAAGATTGTCACGCTGACATGGAATTTTGATTCTGTCTATGGCTGCGGTGCATCCACAGACGATGCGGCGGGACTCAAACCGGCGGGAAAACAGCTGGCAAAGACATTGGCGCAGCGCGGCGTGTTTCTGGACGTTTCCCATTTGTCCGCCAAAGGATTTTGGGATTTGGCGGACTGCATTGATGCGCCGATTTTGGCAACGCATTCCAACAGCCGAACCGTTTGCAATCATCCGCGCAATTTGACCGACGAACAGTTTTGTGAGATTATTCGCCGCGGCGGCTTGGTCGGCATCAATTTTTACGTTCCCTTTGTCACCCATCGGCGCACGGCAACGTGTGATATGGTTGTCCGGCATATCGAGCATTTCTGTGAATTGGGCGGCGCGCACAATCTGTGTATTGGCGCAGATTGGGACGGCTGTGACCGGTTTCCCAAAGGCATTTCCGACATGACGGGGATTGCTCTGCTGGCAGAAGCGCTGGCGAGAAGAAACTATTCGGAACAGCAGATTGCTGGTTTCCTGTATGACAATGCAGCTCGATTCGTACAAACGAATTTTTAACGATAGCGAAATACCCAGGAGGTTTTCAACTCATGAATTATGTAAGCACAAGAGATAAGAAGCTGAGCGTCAGCGCGGCAAAGGCGATTGCCACCGGCATCGCTCCGGATGGCGGTTTGTACTGCCCGACAGAAATTCCGCAGCTGACAGCAGAGGACATTGCTGCCCTGTGCAAGAAGAATTACCGCGGCAGAAGTGCCGATATTCTGGGTCGCTTTTTGACCGATTTCACCGCAGAGGAACTGGAGCAGTTTGCTGCCCGTGCCTATGCGGATGAAAAGTTTGGCGGCTCGGACACGGCTCCGCTGGTAAAGCTGGAGGACGGCACGTATATTTTGGAGCTGTGGCATGGCCCGACCTGTGCATTCAAGGATATGGCGCTGCAGATGCTGCCGCATCTGCTGACTGCTTCGCTGAAAAAGACCGGAGAGCAGCGCACAGCGTGCATTCTGGTTGCAACGTCCGGCGACACCGGCAAGGCTGCTCTGGACGGCTTTGCGGATGTAGAGGGCACGAAGATCATGGTTTACTATCCGGTAGACGGTGTCAGCACGATTCAGAAGCTGCAGATGGTCACCCAGCGCGGCAGCAACGTACAGGTATGCGCGATTCGCGGCAATTTCGACGATGCGCAGAGCGCAGTCAAGAAAATCTTCACGGATAAGGATTCGATTCGCAAGCTGGATGAGCAGGGCATGACGCTGTCCTCTGCAAACTCCATCAACTGGGGTCGTTTGGCGCCGCAGATTGCATACTATGTCTCTGCATACTGCGACATGCTCAACCGCGGAGATATCCAGATGGGCGATGCCATCAACGTCTGCGTGCCGACCGGCAACTTTGGCAATATTTTGGCAGCTTATTTTGCAAAGCAGATGGGCGTTCCGATTGCCAAGCTGATTTGCGCATCCAATGAAAATAACGTGCTGACAGACTTCTTCCGCTCCGGCGGCACCTATGACAGAAACCGTCCGTTCCACACGACGATTTCTCCGTCGATGGATATTCTGATTTCCAGCAATCTGGAGCGTTTACTGTTCTTGGTTTCCGGATATAATGATGCTATGGTTGCGGATTTGATGAAGCAGCTCAACGAAACCGGCAAGTATTCGGTACCGGCTGACGTCTTTGAAACCATTGGCAACCAGTTCGAGGGCGGCTTCTGCGATGACGTGCAGACCAAGCAGACCATCGCACAGCTGTTTGACGAGAAAAAGTATCTGGCAGATACGCACACGGCGGTAGCTGTCAAGGTATACGAGGATTACCGTGAACGCACGGGCGATACGACACCGACGGTCATCGCTTCGACAGCAAGCCCGTTTAAGTTCTGCCAGAGCGTTATTTCTGCGCTGGGCGGCACCGTGTCCGGCGACGGCACAGAGCTGCTGGATCAGCTGCACGACATGACCGGCGCGCCGATTCCGGCACCGCTTGCTGCTCTGTCCGGTCTCAAGCCGCGCTTTGACTTGGTTATTGACCGCGAAAACATTCTGAATACCGTAGATCTGCTGGGACAGATTTAATCCATGGCGCTGTATACGATTGCAGACCTGCATTTGTCCGCCGGTGTCCAAAAGCCAATGGACATCTTCGGCGGCAAATGGCAGGGATACATGGAAAAGATTCAGAAAAACTGGCGGGCAGTCATTCAGCCGGAGGATACGGTCGTGATCGGCGGCGATATTTCCTGGGGAATCAATCTTCAGCAGAGCCTGCCGGATTTTCGGATTTTATCCGATTTGCCGGGGAAAAAAATCATCGGAAAGGGCAATCATGACCTCTGGTGGTGCACGGTAAAGAAGATGAAACGATTTTTTGAAGAAAATCAGATAAAAAATATTGATTTCCTCTTTAATAATTGTTTCATTTATGATAATATTGGTATTTGTGGAACACGCGGTTGGTTTTACGAGGAAGATTTCAAGGAAAGCCACGACGAAAAGATCTTTCGGCGGGAGCTTCTCCGGCTGGAACACTCGTTTCAGGCCGCGCAGGCGCAGGGCGCGGAAGAAATTTACTGCTTCCTGCACTATCCGCCCGTCTTCACGAGCTTTCGCTGCGGGGAGATCATTGACCTGATGCATCGGTATCAGGTCGAGCAGTGCATCTATGGACATTTACACTCGGACAGCCTGCGCTACGCGGTGACGGGCATCCATGAAGGCATCAATTTTCGTCTGGTTTCCGGAGATTATATTGATTTTATGCCTGTACTGCTAAAAAAATAGAAAAAATTGTAGCCAAAAAGCCAACTATCTGATAAAATAGATTGGACATATATTTAGGAGGAGTCATTCAATATGGAACTCAAGAATACCGAAAAGCTGGAGCACAGCCAGGTAAAGCTGACTGTTGCAGTATCTGCTGAAGAATTAGATAAGGCAAAGGAAGCTGCTTACAAGAAGAACAAGAATCAGTTTCAGATTCCGGGCTTCCGTAAGGGCAAGGCAACTCGTAAGGTTATCGAGCGCCTGTACGGCAAGGATTTCTTTGTAAACGACGCAATCAACAACCTGTATCCGGAGATGTATCCGCAGGCTCTTGAGGCTGCTGGCATCGAGCCGGTTGGCCAGGGCGATGTGAAGATTGACGAGTCTCTGGAGAACTTTGACAACGGTTTTGACTTTATCTTCACTGTACCGGTTTACCCGGAAGTTTCCGTTGGCGAGTACAAGGGCATCGAGGCAGAGCGCGCTGACGACACCGTATCTGAGGATGACGTAAACGCTGAGCTGAACCGTCTGGCAGAGCGTGACGCAAGCACCGAGACCGCTGAGCGTCCGGCACAGAACGGCGATACCGTAGTCATCGACTTCGAGGGCTTTGTTGATGATAAGGCATTTGAAGGCGGCAAGGGCGAGGACTACAGCCTGAAGCTGGGTTCCGGCACCTTTATCCCGGGCTTCGAGGATCAGCTGGTTGGCAAGTCTGCCGGCGAGTCCTGCGACGTAAACGTTACCTTCCCGGAAGAGTATCAGGCTGCTGAGCTGGCAGGCAAGCCGGCTGTATTCAAGTGCACCGTGAAGTCTGTTCAGGAGACCATCCTGCCGGAAATCGACGATGAGTTTGCAAAGGACGTTTCCGAGTTCGAGACGCTGGAAGAGCTGAAGAAGGATACCGAGAAGAAGATCGCAGAGTCCAAGAAGAACGCTGCTGACCGTGACTTCGAGGAGAAGATTCTGGATAAGGTTCTGGAGACGCTGGAAGCTGACATTCCGGAAGCTATGTTCGAGGCACAGCTGGACAACGTGATGCAGGACTACGGCTACCGCATCCAGTCCCAGGGCATTTCTCTGCAGGACTACGTAAAGCAGATGGGCATGGATATGGCATCCTTCCGCAACATCTTCCGCGATCAGGCTGAGCGTCAGGTAAAGGTTCAGCTGGCTCTGAAGAAGATCTCTGAGCTGGAGAGCATCGAGCCGTCTGAGGACGAGATCGAGGCTGAGTACAAGAGACTGGCAGAGGCTTATGGTCTGGAAGAGGATAAGGTTAAGAACTTCGTTCCGGTTGATTCCGTAAAGTCTGACCTGACCACCCAGAAGACCCTCGACATGCTGAAGGAGAGCGCTGTAGCAGTAGCTCCGGCAGCTGACGCAGAGTAAGAGTTATTCAAACCCCCTCCGGCGTTACATACCCCCGAAAGGGAAGGAGGAATATTTTATGAGTTTAGTCCCTTATGTAGTAGAGCAGACCAATCGCGGTGAACGCTCTTATGACATTTTTTCCCGACTGCTCAACGACCGCATCATTATGCTTTCCGAAGATGTCAATGATACGACCGCTTCGCTCATCGTAGCGCAGCTGCTGTATCTGGAGGCGCAGGATCCGGATAAGGACATTCAGTTCTATATCAACTCTCCTGGCGGCTCCATCACATCCGGTATGGCAATCTATGATACCATGCAGTACATCAAGTGCGATGTATCCACAATTTGCATCGGCATGGCGGCGTCTATGGGCGCATTTCTGCTGTCTTCCGGCACCAAGGGCAAGCGTTTTGCTCTGCCGAACAGCGAGATTATGATCCATCAGCCGCTGATTGGTGGAAATGGTCTGTCGGGTCAAGCGACTGACATCAAGATCCATACGGATCATCTGGTTCGCACCAGAAACAAGCTGAACGAAATCCTTGCAAAGAATACGAGCAAGTCCATTGAGGAAATTGCGCGTGATACCGAGCGTGATAATTTCATGTATGCGGAACAGGCAAAGGAATACGGCCTGATTGACGAGGTTATGGTTCACAGATAAAAAGAACGCGATCACCGGAATGGCTGGAACGTGCAGTCGTTCCGGTGATTCGACATTGTAATCCCTACCGAAGGGCAGGGATTGGAAAATCGAGGTGTATTATGGCACGAAACGACGATAAGCATGAGATTCGCTGCTCGTTTTGCGGAAAGCCCCAGTCCAGTGTGCACAAACTGATTGCAGGACCAAATGTGTATATCTGCAATGAATGCATCGAGATCTGCCAGAGTATCCTGGATGAAGAATTCGGATATGAGGAAGATACGCCGACGGCTTCCGTGATGAAGGCTGCAGCGGGTCCGGAGAAGCTTCCGACACCGCGTGAGCTGAAAGAAACGCTCGATCAGTATGTCATCGGACAGGATCGCGCGAAGGTTGCGCTGAGTGTTGCGGTATATAATCACTACAAGCGTATTTTCAAGGGCTCGGATGACGGCGTAGAGCTGCAGAAGAGCAATATTCTCCTCGTCGGCCCGTCCGGCTCCGGCAAAACGCTGCTGGCGCAGACCTTGGCAAAGACGCTGGAAGTTCCGTTTGCGATTGCAGATGCAACCACATTGACAGAGGCAGGTTATGTTGGCGAAGATGTCGAAAACATCCTGCTGCGCCTGATTCAGGCTGCTGATTTTGATGTGGAGCGCGCACAGCGCGGCATCATCTATGTCGATGAGATTGACAAAATCGCACGCAAGAGCGAAAATGCCTCCATTACGCGTGATGTAAGCGGCGAGGGCGTTCAGCAGGCACTGCTGAAGATGCTCGAAGGCACCGTGGCTAATGTTCCGCCGCAGGGCGGCCGCAAGCATCCGCATCAGGAGTTTATTCAGATTGATACCACCAATATCCTGTTCATCTGCGGCGGCGCGTTCAACGGTCTGGAAAAGATTGTTGAAAACCGCACGACTAAGAGCAGCATGGGATTTGGCGCGCAAATCAAATCTAATACAGAAAAAGACATCGGCACGATTCTCCGCGATTTGGAGCCGCACGATCTGATGAAGTTCGGACTGATTCCGGAGCTGATTGGCCGTCTGCCGGCGCTGGTATCGCTGGATTCTCTGGACAGAGAAGCGCTGATTCGCATTCTCAAGGAGCCGAAGAATGCGTTGGTGAAGCAGTACGAGAAGCTGTTTGATATGGACGGCGTTAAGCTGACCTTTGACGATGCCGCTTTGGAGCGCGTGGCAGACATTGCGCTGGAGCGTCAGACAGGTGCCCGCGGTCTGCGCGGCGTCATGGAAGACGCGATGACGGATATTATGTTTGCCATCCCGTCGGATGACAACATTCAGTCCGTGCGCATCACCAAGGATGTTATCGACAAAAAGGGAAAGCCGGAAATCACGCTGAAGCCGCAGAAAACTGCTTGACAGGAGAGGTGAGAGCGCGTGAACGAATTTACTGAAAATCCATATATCATTCGCAGTCTGTACATCCTTCCGGATGAAGAGCCGGTTGTGAAGTATCTCAACGGTACGGAAGCACAGATGGAGGAACTGGTACATGGCAAAATCGCTTCGGCAGGCATTGAGGAAGGCGTTTGCGTCATTCACAATGCGCTGAGCGAGCTGCTTAAGATGACGGAAAACCGCGTCATTGATGGAACCCAGTTTTACGGCCCGATGATTGTGGTGTCTTTTGACAATGTCGGAAACATCATTTCGCTGACCGAAGATGATGCGGAATACTTTGCGGAACAATTTGCTTTGAAAAAGTAAAGCTTTGCATGTTACAGCCTACAGACCTGCTTTTGGTGTCTGTAGGCTGTTTTTGTGCGGCAATTCCCCCTCAAATAGTATAATATGAGAAAATACACTAGATTGCACGGAAAAGCGCACAAAACCATTGGTATATTTAGGAATTTTCGCCATGTATCAGATTTCTCTGAGACTTGAAAAGCACAATAAAATACTATATAATTTTAAGAAGTATGAAATATTGAAGTACAGTTCGTTCATTTGACAAGCAGGGACTCCAAATGAAGGCTGTACGCAGCGCTGGGAATTCTATCCCGCCGCGCTGCCGGGAGGAGGTAAGATCAAATGTCCCAGATTGAAGAAGTGGTACATGATACCTGTGAGGAATCCGAAGTGCTGCCGGTGCTGCCGCTGCGCGGATTGGTGGCGTTTCCGGAAATGCTGATTCATTTTGATGTCGGCCGTTTGATTTCCATGAAGGCGCTGGAGCAGTCCATGCAAGACAATCAGCGTCTGTTTCTGACAGCACAGCGTGATATTCGCACGGACGCACCGACAACAGATGATTTGTTTGTCGTAGGCACTGTGTGTACCGTCAAGCAGATTTTGCGTTTGCCGGGCGATAACATCCGCGTATTGGTGGAGGGCTCGTACCGCGCCGGCGTCGAACAGTTCTCCAAAGAGGACGATGGCTGCATGCGTGCCCGCGTTTTTCGTATGGAAACCGAGCCGGGGCGCGTGTCGGAGCGCCGCAAGGAAGCACTGGTTCGCGCATTGCAGGACAGATTTGAAGAATATGCAGGACTTGCATCCCAGATCACCAATGACGTTGTCATGACGGTGCTGGACGGCGGAGAACCGGGATATCTGGCGGATTATGTCGCACAAAATACACCGCTGGCATATGAAACCAAACAGGAGCTGCTTGAAGAACTGCATGATGTGCGCCGCTTGGAACGCGTTGTTCGCGTGCTCGGTCATGAGATTGAAATTCTTCAGATTGAGAACTCCATTCAAGATAAATTAAAAGAACAAATTGATAAGAACCAGAAGGAATACTACCTGCGTGAGCAGCTCAAGATTATTCAGACCGAGCTGGGAGATCAGGATCTGGGAGAAGAAGTCGAGGAATACCGCGAAAAAATCCGTGCACTGCATTTGGATGAGGCGGCGGAAACCAAGCTGCTCAAGGAAGCAGGCCGTCTGGAAAAAATGCAGCCGATGTCCGCAGAGAGCGGCGTTGTCCGTACCTATCTGGATACCTGCTTGGAGCTTCCGTGGAACAACACGACTTCTGAACGCGTCAATTTAAAGCAGGCACGCAAGGTGCTTGACCGCGACCATTTCGGACTGGATAAAGTAAAAGATCGCATTATGGAATTTTTGGCGGTTAAATCTCTTGCGCCGCAGCTCAAGGGACAGGTACTGTGTCTGGTCGGCCCTCCGGGTGTCGGCAAGACGTCCATTGTTCGCTCTGTCGCAGAGGCGATGAACCGCAAGTACGCACGCATGTCGCTCGGCGGTGTGCGCGATGAAGCGGATATTCGCGGACACAGAAAGACTTATATCGGTGCAATGCCGGGTCGTATTATGACGGCGCTGACACAGGCAGGCAGCAAAAATGCCTTGATTTTGATGGACGAAATTGACAAGATGGGCGCAGACTCCCGCGGTGATCCAGCTGCTGCTCTGCTCGAAGTGTTGGATGCAGAGCAGAACAACGCTTTCCGCGATCATTATATTGAGCTGCCGTTTGACTTGTCCGATGTGCTGTTTATCACAACGGCGAACACACTGGATACCATTCCGCGTCCGCTGCTCGACCGCATGGAGATTATCGAGCTGTCCAGCTATACGGAGCAGGAAAAGGCAGAAATTGCGATGCGTCATCTGCTGCCCAAGCAGCTGGAGCATCACGGTCTCAAAAAGTCCAATCTGGCGCTGAGTCGTGACACCATGGTATATCTCATTGATGCATATACCAGAGAAGCAGGCGTGCGCCGCTTGGAGCAGCAGATCGCAAAGGTATGCCGAAAAGCAGCCAAGATCATTGCTGAGGATCAGCAGGAGCATCCGGATCGCAAGACGCGCAAGCGCGTGACGGTCAACCGCTCGAATATGGAGAGCTTTTTGGGTACGCCACGGTACAAACACGACAATGTCACCAAGAAAGACGAAATTGGCGTGGTCAATGGTCTGGCGTGGACTTCGGTTGGCGGCGAAATGCTTCAGGTAGAAGTCAATGCCGTGCCGGGCACCGGCAAGCTGGAAATTACCGGCAATCTGGGCAAGGTTATGACAGAATCCGCCAAGGCAGCGGTTACATATGTGCGCTCTGCAGCGGAAAAGCTGGGCATTGACCCGATGTTCTATAAAGAAAAAGATATTCACATTCATTTTCCGGAAGCGGCAATCCCGAAGGACGGCCCATCTGCCGGCGTGACCATGACAACGGCGATTGCATCGGCGCTGTCAGACATTCCGGTGCGCCATGACGTCGCGATGACCGGCGAAGTGACCCTGCGCGGCCGCGTGATGCCGATTGGCGGATTGAAGGAAAAGACCATGGCGGCATACCGTTCCGGCATGAAAACCGTCATTGTTCCGGCGGAAAATGAACCGGATTTACAGGATATTGACCCGACTGTACGTGAGAATGTAGAATTTGTCATTGCAGAAACCATGGATACGGTATTGCAGACAGCACTGCGCCGTCCGGCAAAGGACGGCAAAACAGAAGCGGCTGTGGTGACGGATGCTTCTGTGCAGTCTGGAAAAACCGGTGCGAGACAAGGAGAATTATGCTGAATTTACATCTGGTAGAATTTGTGCGGTCTGCTGTCAAAACAGCGGATTTCCCCAATGATAATTTGCCGCAGATCGCCTTTGCCGGCAAATCCAATGTCGGCAAATCGTCGACGATTAACCGCCTGCTCAACCGAAAGAATTTTGCCCGCGTCGGCAATGCGCCGGGAAAAACCATCCATATCAACTTTTTTGAGATTGATAAAAAAGCATACTTTGTAGACTTGCCGGGTTACGGCTATGCAAAGGTATCCAAGAAGGAGCGCGACCGCTGGGGCAAGCTCATGGATGAGTATTTTGCGAGTGATGATACGCTGACGATGGGATTCCAGATTGTGGATATCCGTCACAAGCCGACGGCGGACGACGTCACGATGGCCAATTGGTTCCTGCAGACGGGCGTGCCGTTTGCAATCATTGCCAACAAGCTGGACAAAATCAAAAAGAGCCAGCTGGAAGGCAGCCTGCAGACCATTCGCACGACGCTGCACCTTCCGGAAAATGTGCCGGTTATTCCGTTTTCCGCAGAAAAGGGCAACGGCAAGGATGAAGTTCTTGCGCTGATTCTGGAACATATTCATGAAGAAAAATAATGTATCCTTCCTGTGCGGGGAGATATAGATAGAAAAGGATGATTCAGACCAATGAACGAAAAGAAACCATTTATCACCAAGGAACAGGCAGAGGCAATTGCAAAAGAATACCCGACTCCGCTGCACTTGTACGATGAAAAGGGTATCCGCGAGAATGCACGCAAGCTGTACGATGCATTTTCCTGGAATAAGGGATTCCGCGAGTATTTTGCAGTCAAGGCTACCCCGACGCCGAAGATTTTGCAGATTCTGAAGGAAGAGGGCTGCGGTACAGACTGCTCCTCTCTGACTGAGCTGATGATGAGCGATGCCTGCGGCTTCAAGGGCAAGGAGATTATGTTTTCCTCCAATGATACGCCGGCAGAGGAATTTGTCATGGCGGATAAGATGGGCGCTACCATCAATCTGGACGACATCACGCATATTCCGTTCCTTGAGGACGCCATTGGTCACATTCCGGAGCGCATTTGCTGCCGTTTCAATCCGGGCGGTGTGTTCCAGCTGGGCGGCTCGGAAGAAGGCTTTCAGGTCATGGACAACCCGGGCGATGCCAAGTATGGCATGACTCGTGCGCAGATTTCTGAGGCATATAAAACGCTCAAGCAGAAGGGCGCAAAGGAATTTGGCATCCATGCATTCCTCGCATCCAATACCATTTCGAATGAGTATTATCCGGCACTGGCACGCATCCTGTTTAAGCTGGCTGTAGAGCTGAAACAGGAGACCGGTGCACATATCACCTTCATCAACCTGTCCGGCGGCATTGGCATCCCGTACCGTCCAGAGCAGAGCGTGAATGACATCAAGGTGATTGGCGAGGGCGTGCGCAAGGCATACGAGGAAATCCTCGTGCCGGCCGGCATGGACGATGTATCGCTGTACACAGAGCTGGGCCGCTACATGCTTGGCCCATACGGCTGCCTGCTGACGCGTGCCATTCATGAGAAGAACACCTATAAGCATTACATCGGTGTAGACGCTTGTGCTGCCAATCTGATGCGTCCAGCTATCTATGGTGCATACCATCACATCACGGTGCTGGGCAAGGAGCATGCACCGTGCGATCATACCTATGATGTGACCGGCTCTCTGTGTGAGAACTGCGATAAGTTCGCTGTCGACCGCGAACTGCCGAAGATTGATATTGGCGATCTGCTCGTCATTCATGACACCGGTGCGCACGGCTTCTCCATGGGCTATAACTACAATGGCCGTCTGCGCTCCGCAGAGGTTCTGTTCCGCGAGGACGGCACCACCGAGCTGATGCGCCGCGCAGAAACGCCGGCGGATTATTTCGCAACACTGGACATTACCGGCCTGTTTGACAAGTAATATCGTCGAAATTTTATCTCATGCCGCAGATGATGCACGCGCTGCATCGTCTGTGGCATGTTTGCGTTTGACACACAAATGTTAAATCTATGTAAGATTTGTAAATGTGACGTATCATCTATGTAAAAAAATCGTGCAATTATGAACACGGAGTGTTATAATAAATTTCGAAGGCCGCAGAAATCTGTCTGTCGAATGTGTGTGAAGAGTGGCGGCAGACTGCTTTCTAAGGCGAAACAACTCGAAACGAGGAGACTATATGGGATTTAGTAACATTCTAGCCTTGTGCGGAGGACTGGGACTGTTTCTGTTCGGCATGAAGTACATGGGTGCCGGATTGGAATTGGCTGCCGGTCCAAAGCTGAACAACCTGCTGGAGAAACTGACGCGCAACCCGGTTATGGGCTTCCTTCTGGGCGTTTTCGTTACCGCCTGCGTGCAGTCCTCTTCTGCAACGACAATCATGTGTATGGGCTTCCTGAATGCGGGCATTATGGACTTGCTTCAGGCGGCTGGCGTTATTCTCGGCGCAAACGTCGGCACGACCATGACGAGTATTTTGATTGCGCTGGACGTTTCGTGGCTCGCTCCGGTATGTATCTTTGTCGGTGCGCTGATGCAGATGTTCTGCAAGAAAAAAGTACAAAGGTATGTGGGACAGATCATTCTTGGTTTTGGTATTCTGTTCCAAGGTCTGCATACGATGAGTGACTCGATGTCTGGTCTCAAGGACATTCCCGAATTTCAGCACTTTATCGCCAGCGCGACCAATCCGCTGTTGGGATTTGTTGTCGGTTTGATTTTGTGCGGTGTCATTCAGAGCTCGTCCGCGGCTGTCGGCGTACTGCAGGCACTGGCCATGCAGGGATTGATGCCGATGCATTTCGCGGCATTTCTGATTTGCGGCATCAACGTTGGCTCGTCCATCACGCCGTTCCTGTCTGCGATTGGTGCGAAGAACAATACCAAGCGTGCGGCCGTGATCTACTGTGTATACAATATCATCGGTGCGATTATTTTCGTCCCGATTTGTATGCTGACGCCGTTCGTCAACATTTACAACCTGTTTACGTCCAATACCGTGGTACAGATTTCCATGTTCCACATCACATTTAAGCTGGTGACGGCATTGGTTTTGCTGCCGTTCGTACAGTGGCTGGTCAACATTTCGTATCGCGTTATCCCGAAGAAGGTACACGAAAACGCATACCGCTTTACGTATATTGATTCCAAGCAGATTGACGCGCCGAGCGCGACAATTCGTCAGCTGTACAAGGAGTCCGAGCGCATGGGCGGCATGGTTCGCGAGAACTTGGTGCTGGCAGCCGAAGGCATGCTGAACAATGATGTCAGTCAGGCGGAGAAAATTCGCGAGACGGAAAACGTCATCAACTTCCTCAATCACGGCATTACAGACTATCTGGTGCAATTCAGCGGCCACAGCCTTCCGGCGCATGTGCCGCAGCTCGTCGGCAATATGTTCCATCTGGTTGGTGATTTGGAGCGCATCGGCGATCATGCAATCAATTTGCTGGAAAAGACTGAGCAGTGCTTGGAAAAGAATCTGATTTATTCGGAAGAAGCACGGCAGGAACTCAAAGCGATGTATGAAGCGGATCTTTTGCTGTTTGACCGCGCGTTCAGCGGTTTCTTATGTCATAACCTGACCGAGCAGGATGCGCTGGAGCTTCATCACATTGAGGACTCTGTGGACAACATGAAGCGCAACTATGAGAACAATCATATCAAGCGCCTCAGCAACAAGCAGTGTGCAACCGAGCCGGGCATTATCTTTGTAGAAGCGCTGCACGATTTCGAAAAAATCGGCGACCATGCAGATGATATGGTATTTATTGCGCGGAAAAACGCACAGATTTCCGGCGGTATTCGTCCGCCGGTACTGAGCACCGATCTGGCTTAAAAACAGAGACAAAAATCCGACACAACGTACGCAATCGTGCGGTTGTGCCGGATTTTGTTATATTCTTGCTATTTTACGATTTTTTCACACACGGCAAGGAAAATCGTGGTAAACTAAAAGTACATCTTGGCTGTAAGGGGAAGAATGATGAAAAAACAAGTATCTGATACATTTTCTATTCGCAATACGATGATACGCAACCGCATCTGCGTGCCGCCGATGGTTGTATATAATTGGTCGGACGGAAGCGGTTATGTCGATGACAAGCATGTGGAGCATTATCGGCAGTTGGCACGCGGTGGCGCAGGACTGATTATTCAGGAGGCCACCTGCGTGACGGCTGAGGGACAACTTGCACAGACGCAGCTTGGCATTTGGGAGGACGGACAAATTGCCGGCCTGCAGCGCATTACGCAGGCGGTGCATGCAGAAGGATGTCCGATTTTCGTGCAGATTCATCATGCCGGAATTGTCGGCATCGCAGAGCACGCGCTGTGTCCGAGCGCCTATCAGCTGGGCGACAAGACCGGCGCTGAGATGTCTGTGGAGCAGATTCATGCAATCCAGCAGGCATTTATCCGTGCGGCGCAGCGCGCCTATCAGGCGGGATATGACGGCGTAGAGCTGCACGGCTGCCATCGGTATCTGATGTGTCAATTTTTGAACCGCAGAGTGAATACACGTGCTGATGTATATGGCGAGCATCCGGAGCAATTTGTGCTGGAAATTTTGGAAGGCATTCGCAAAACCGTGCCGGAGGATTTTGTCGTGGGCATTCGTTTGGGTGCGTTTGAGCCGACACTGGAGGACGGCATCTGCCATGCCAAGATTTTGGAACAGCATGGCATTGACTTTTTGGATATTTCGTATGGCTTTACCGAGGAGCAAGAGACGGAAAAACCGGCCGGATTTCCGTACAAAGATATTGTTTATGCGGCGGGCGAAATCAAAAAGCAGGTGTCCGTTCCGGTATTTGCCGTCAACGGCATCCGCACGCCGGAAGATGCGCGCGGTGCGCTGGAGCTGACACAGGTGGATATGATTGACGTCGGACGCGGTTCGCTGGCAAATCCGAACTGGGCTGCGGATGCTCTGGCAGGACGCGAAACAGATACCTGTCTGGATTGCAGCGTGTGCCAGTGGCGGATTGATCCGGCACGGTGCGCCGGACGCCTGTTACATGAGAAAAGACAGAAGTGAGTGCGATGAGACGAAAGAGACAAAACATTTGGGAAGATGAGTGGGACGACCTGCGCAGACGCGAAGAAAAGTACATCTACAAAAACTGCGTGCAGGGAACCAAACTGTTTTCCAAGCTGCAAAAAATTGTTCCGAAAAACCTGCAGTCCAAACTGGACGCCGCATTTATCAAGGCGTTCGAGGTGATATTTGACAAGGGCACGGGCGTCATTGAAAAGACATATAACAAAGAAAAACGTCAGTCGGAATATGAAGTGCGGGAATATGCCGCCAAAATCCGAGAGGACAAACAAAATGTGCGTGCCTTTCGCAAAAAAGCAAGCGGGTATGCCAGAAAAAATCTGCTGTTTTCTTCGTTGGAAGGCATTGGATTTGGCTTGATTGGCTTGGGCTTGCCGGATATTCCGCTGTTTGTCAGTTTGACGCTGCGCAATTTGTATGAAATTTCTCTGTCGTTTGGGTATGACTATGACAACATGGAGGAGCGCTATTTTCAGCTGCGAATCATTGAAACGGCGCTGTACAGCGGCGATGAGATGCGTGCACGCGATGAGAGCATGAACGCGCTGTGTAAAAATATGTGCGGCAGCAAGCAGCAAAAGCCGGAAGATACAAAAAAACTGGCATTTGATCTCAAAGAGCAGATTCACCGCACAGCCAAAGCCCTGTCCGACGATATGCTGTATGCAAAATTCATTCAGGGGCAAATGCTGGTCGGCATCATTGGCGGCGCCACCGATGTGACGGTACTCAAACGCATTACGGATTACGCCATGCTCAAATATCGAAGACGGTATTTGTTGGACAGGGAATGGAAGGAAGATGCGGATGCAGCGGAATAAAAGGAAATATACATGGGTCATGCCCGTATGCATGGTGATGTATGGCGTGTTTTTTGGCGCTGCTGTCGCTTGGTTTATGGATGACTGGGGCCTGTATGAAGCAGATACAGGAACGATGATTTTGTGTATCATTCATTTCGTGATTGCAATTGTTGGAACATATATTGTTCAGACAATGATACACGAAGTAGGTCACATGATATGCGGCTTATTATCTGGATATCATGTTTGCTCCTTTCGTATTTTTTCTTTCGCATGGGTGAAGAAAGAGAAAATCTGTTTTCAGCGGATGTCTGTAGCAGGTACAAGCGGGCAATGCTTGATGGTACCGCCGGAATTGATTGATGGTAAAATGCCATTCGTGCTGTATAATTTGGGCGGCGTGATTGCAAATCTGCTCACTGCCGTTTTGTTGGGCATATATTATTGGTATTTTGTGTATGACTTTGACGAAGCGGTTATCGTATGCAGTATGGTCATAACTGGAATGTTTTTAGTTTTGCAAAATGGTATTCCATTTCCCATGCAGATGATTGATAATGATGCCTGCAATACCGTATCACTGCTGCGAAATCCAGAGGCGGTATGCTCTTTTTGGGTGCAATTAAAAGTCAATGAATGGTCGATCAAAGGCGTCCGGCTGAAAGACATGCCGGCAGAGTGGTTTGCCGTTCCATGCGATGAGACTGCGACAGACATCATGACAACGACGGTTGGTGTGTTGGCATGCAATCGCCTGATGGATGAAAAACGATTTGAAGAGGCAGAACAATGGATGCAGCATATGCTCACATCCGATTGTGAAATGACAGGTTTGCAGCGCGGTCTTGTCCTTTGCAATTGCATATATCTGGAAGCAATTGCTGCCAATCGACAAGAGAGACTGCATGCATTATTGACGGCGCAGCAGAAGCAGTTCATGCGAAAAGCAAGTACGAATCTTTCTGTTATGCGGACGGAGTATGCATTGGCTTGCCGAGAGAATAAGCGAAAAGCGGATGCGATACAAACTCGATTTGAAGCATATGCGAAGAAATGTCTGTATCTAGCAGATGTTCAATCAGAACGGAAGTTGATAGAGATAGCAGAACAAAAAGCAATAGGAAAAGAGCCGGGATTGTAATCATCTTGTTGTGTACATTGCTGGACAAATATGGTATAGTTAACGGGAAGGGAGGGAATCTTCATGACAATGACTATTTCTCCTATTTATATTTGGGTTGGCGTGCTGATTTTCTGTCTGGTGGCAGAAGCGTGCACGGTGCAGCTGATTACCATTTGGTTTGCCGTCGGTTCTGTCGGAGCGATGGCTGCCGCCGCTATGGGATTCGGCGAGACGGTGCAGCTCGGCGTCTGTTTGGCGGTCGCGATTGTCATGCTGCTGTTGCTGCGGCCGGTTGTCCGCGGCAAGCTGCTGACAACGGTGGATCGGACAAATGCAGATCGGATTCTTGACCAAACGGCCATTGTCATTCAGACGATTGATGCGAAGCAGGAAACCGGACAGATTCGCCTGATGGGGCAGATTTGGAGCGCGCGTGCGGCTGACCCGAACGATTGCATTCCGGAAGGTGAGACGGTTGTTGTCACTGCGATTTCCGGTGTAAAAGCAATCGTCAAGAGAGCGTAGGCAAAACGAGAAGGAGGACAAATTTATGGTAGCAATCATTTTGATTTTGATTGTGTTGGTTGTATTGATTTCCAATATCAAAATCGTTCCGCAGGCAAAAGCGTATACGATTGAGCGATTGGGAGCGTATCGCGTCACATGGCAGACGGGTCTGCATTTTAAAATCCCGCTGATTGAGCGCGTCGCACGCCGTGTAACGCTCAAAGAGCAGGTGGTTGATTTTGAACCGCAGCCGGTTATCACCAAGGATAACGTTACCATGCAGATTGACACGGTTGTATATTTTCAGATCACAGATCCGAAGCTGTTTACTTATGGCGTAGAAAGTCCGATGGCGGCAATTGAAAACCTGACGGCAACAACGCTGCGAAACATCATCGGCGACTTGGAACTGGATGAAACACTGACATCCCGCGATGTCATCAACACCAAAATGCGCACGATTTTGGACGAAGCAACCGATGCGTGGGGCATTAAGGTCAACCGTGTGGAGCTGAAAAACATCATCCCGCCAAAGGCGATTCAGGAATCCATGGAGAAGCAGATGAAGGCAGAGCGCGAACGCCGCGAGGCCATTCTGGTTGCAGAAGGTCAGAAGCAGTCTGCGATTCTGGTTGCACAGGGTGAAAAGGAATCTATGGTTCTGCGTGCAGATGCAAAGCGGGAAGCACAGATTAAGGAAGCGCAGGGTCAGGCAGAAGCCCTGATGACCGTACAGAAGGCACTGGCGGACTCTCTGGTACTGCTCAATGAAGCAGCACCGAATGACAAGGTTCTTCGCCTGAAGGCGCTGGAAGCATTTACCAAGGCGGCAGACGGCAAGGCAACAAAGATTATCATTCCGTCGGAAATTCAGGGAATGGCAGGTTTGGCAACCTCTCTGCAGGAGGTATGGCAGACGCCAAGCCCGAAGGAATAGAAAATATACAACAAACAGCTGGCAGGACTGCTGGCTGTTTGTTCGTTTTGAGGCCAATGATATAGCATATATCAATCTAATAAGATTCAAAATTCGAAAGTTTTGCTGTTGATTCGAAACATTTCTCAAAATAGTTGAAAAAAACGTAAATATACATTATACTAAAAATGTCGATACTTGTTGATAGAAGATACGAACAGAAGAAGGAGGAGCCTTTATGTCTGAAGAACGATTTGCGTTCGGTCCGGAGGTCTTTGGGCTGGATGATCGAAAGAGCGTAGAAGCGGTCATTCATCTGCTGGATCGCACGTATGAACAGGCGCACGCCGAACAATCGGCAGAAGATGTGCTGTATGACTTCTGCATCGCATATTTGGAACAAGCGAAGAAACAGGAAACCTTGTCGGAAGAGGATGCGAATAAGCGCCTAAAGGTCATCGTACAATGGTACGCACAGCATGCGCGCACGGCAAGCGGAGAGCAAATTATTCCGGAAGAAGCGGCAAAGGACATTCAAGATAATTGGGATGAATGGCTGCATGGACCGGAACCGTTGTTTTCCGGATTGTTCCGCAAAAAACGCAGAGAAAAACACGTGTCTGTGGATGAAACATCGGAAGAACCTGCACAGGAAGCACCGAAAGCAGAGAAACACATGCATCACGAACCGCGTGTGAATATATCCTCGCATGGCGCAAAAGTGGCACTGGTTGTTGTCGGCATGATTGTCTGTTTTCTCGTTGGCATGGCTGCCGGATGGGGACTGAGCAATTCCGGAAAAATGGTGCAGTTGACAATCGGACAGTCGGCGTCACAAAGTGATGAGACTGCCGATAAAACCGAAGAAAGCGCAGAAGAGAATATTGCCGTGATGAAGTGGGGCATGAACGTTCGCAGTGAACCGACCACGAAAACGGAAAAGAATATTTTAACTGCGCTCAAAAAGGGAGATACCATTACGATTCTCAGCAAGGCAGATGACGACGGCTGGATTAAGATTTCCAGTACAGACGAAGATGGAAATGTCATCTCCGGATATATGCAGTCGGTATATGACGGAGAAACCGTATATACCATGAAATAAGCGCAGAAGCATGCGGCAGCCTGCCGCATGCTTCTTTCGTGTATAAACAGCTCCGATATGGCATAGGCTGTAGACAGGAGCGTGTTATATATGCAGATGTGCTGGAAAAAGATTGGTATTGGAGTCGCCGTGTGCTTGGCGATAGGCATTGTGGCAATGAGCAGAAGTGTGGGAAGGGACGCGCCCGAACACACACCGGGAAATACAGAGATACAAGAACATACGACTGCGCACCAACAACCGGTGCAGACACAGACGTCGCACATGTATGACAGTGCGTTTTTTGTATCCCTGATACAGGATACGTGTGAACAGGTGCTGCCGCTGACAAATCTTTCCGTTGAAATCCAAGAAGATGGTGTCCTCGCTGTATCCGGACTCCTGCAAAAAGAACAGGCGAAAAAGCTGTTGGAACAGCAGACGGACAGCATTTCCAAGTCCTATGCGGCTGTGTTACAGATGCTGCCGCAAGCGCTGCCGGTATCCTGCAAGCTCCAAATACAAGCACAGGATGGAACGGCGGCGTGGACGATGCTGCAGCTTTCCGCAGCATCTATGGAATTGCCGAATGCATGGATGCAGACGGACATGATCGAACCATTGGAACATCGGTTTCGTGCAGAGCTAGACAAAACATTTTCTTCCATTTCTTCGATTGAAACCAAAGATGGTGTGCTGTGTATTTCGGGAGAGTGCAAATAAAATAGCCTGCGCAAAGCAGGCTATTGCCGGAAAATCCGGTATTAAAATGTCGCTTGAAACATATCGGCGGCTTCCATCGCCTCCATGAGAGAATCGCAGCGGCGATAGCCGAATTGTCTGCACCAAATTTCGGTTTCTTCAAAATCGGATAACTGCCCTTCGTCAGCCAAATCCGGATCCCATTCGTCCTCGTCGCAGACGCGGGCATACAGCTCGCATTCTTCTTCGTCATAGACGAGAAAAACACCCCAGCCAGTGGAGGGACAGATAAATACGTCTGTCATCATTTTCATACAATATCAATCCTTTCGCAGTCAAAAATAGGAGGTATATCATGCGCGTTGTTACCGTTGCACAAATGAAACAAATCGAGAAGCTTGCGGATGCCAATGGCGTTTCCTATTATCAAATGATGGAAAATGCCGGCACGGCAGCCTATCACATTCTTCGGCAGCGTGTGCCGCATGCAAAGCACATTGCTGTGGTTGCGGGAAAAGGAAATAATGGCGGAGACGGCTTTGTCATGGCGCGTCTCGCGGCACAAGATGGTCTGTCAGTCACGGTTGTTCTCGCGGAGGGAGAGCCGGTGACGCGTGATGCAAAGACCAATTATGCGTTGCTGCATGCACTGCCGGTTGCCATCCAGACCGCAGACACGGTACGCAGTATTCATGCAGATGTTGTGGTTGATGCGCTGTATGGCACCGGTTTTCACGGTTCTCTGCGTCCGTCCGGACAAAAAGCCTGTGATTTCATGCGGACATCCGGCGCATATGTTCTCGCGCTGGATGTGCCGAGCGGATTGCAGGCGGATACCGGAATTGCGGCAGATGGCGCGGTCAAAGCGCAGTGTACGGTCGCATTTGATTCGTACAAACAGGTACATATTGCACCGGCAGCAGCGGCGTTTTGCGGTACCGTTGTGCTGGCAGATATCGGCGTACCGGATGATTGCCATCCGCATGCGTAACCAAAGACATCCAGCTCAAGTACGAGCTGGATGTTTTTTTGCTGCCATATTATTTCACGGCTTTTTTGTAAATCTCATAAATTGCTTCTTTATCTAAAACAACAAATTGGCCGATGGTTCGTGTGTCCATGAACGTGCACTTGTAAGCGAGTTCGTGCAGATCCTCATCGGACGGCGTGATGCCCATCTCAGAGATACGTGTCGGCATGCCGATCGAGTGGAAGAAATTCTCCATCGCATCAATGCCGCGGTTGGCAGTCTCTACATCATTCGCACCGGCTTCCACACCGAGGACGCGCGTGGCAAACTTGGCAAATCGTGCAGGATTTGCCGGCATGACAGTTCGTGCCCAGCTGCTCCATACCGCGCACAGGCCAGCGCCGTGTGCAATGTCGTATTTGCCGCCCAGCTCATGCTCCAGCTGATGGCACGACCAATCTCCGCCGTCTGTGCCGCATCCGGTCAGACCATTGTGCGACAGACTGCTTGCCCACATCAAACCGGCGCGCGCATCATAATCCTGCGGATTTTTCAGCGCCGCCTGTACATCCCGCATGACCGAGCGCAGCAGACCTTCCGCCAGCTCATCCGTCAGACCCATCGGATCGCTCTCTGCGGTGAAATACCGCTCCATCGTGTGCATCATAACGTCGGAAGCACCGCTGGCGGTCTGATAATCCGGCAGGGTATATGTGATGGTCGGATCCATAACAGCAAATCGGCAGCGGCAGCATTCGTTGTTTAAACCGCGCTTGAGCCATCCGTCCTCGTTGGTGATGACAGAGGAATTGCTCATTTCACTGCCCGCTGCAGCAATGGTCAGGACGGTACCGACCGGCGTGCAGGCGGTTGGTATCTTTTTCTTGAGATAATAATCCCAAACGTCACCGGGATTGGCGAGACCGTAGCCGATTGCCTTGGAGGAGTCGATGACAGAACCGCCGCCGACGGCCAGAATAAAGTCGACACCTTCTTTGCGGCACAAGTCAATGCCCTCCCGCACCAGACTCAGACGCGGATTTGGCACAACGCCGCCCAGCATAACATATGCGACGCCGGATGCATCCAAAGACTGTGAAACACGGTCGAGCAAACCACTGCGTTTGGCACTGCCGCCGCCATAATGAATCAGGACCTTTTTGCATCCCTGCTCGGCAACCAGTGCACCTACTTTTTCAACAGAATCCTTGCCAAAGACCACGTGGGTCGGCGTATTGTACTCAAAACTGCGCATACAACATTCCTCCTGTCTGCATGTTCTCTTGTGTTTGGCGTATAGCATTATCATAGCATATTTACGCGAAAAAGACAATTGACAGACTTTGCGTTTTCCGTTACGATAATCGTGACAGAAATCATAGAAAAGGAGAATGATATGAGTTGTTCAAAGAGCTGCGGAAAAGACTGCGGCAAAAATCATTGTGGGGCTTGCTGCGGTGGAGCGTGTCATTCTTTGACGCTGGTTCCGGCAGAATATGCGTTGCTGCAGACGTTTGCTGTGACACCGTTTTTGCCGGTTGCCGCCAGCTGGAATTTAAAAACACCGATTTATTTGGAGGATTCGGAGTTTTCACAAGAAGAATACAGCTGGGCAGTCCAGGCCTTGGCGCTGAAGGGCTTGGTTCGCATAGATTATGATATTCCGCTGGGAAAGTTTGATTATTCGGCGTATCGTTCGTACCCCATGCACGGAAGTATGGCGCTGACAGCCGCCGGACAGGATATTGTGGAGCAGCTGGCGATTCAAGATATTACGCCTATTGACAAAAGCGAGAGAATGAACTAAAATGTGGATAAAAATAGTATAGTTTATTTTTGTGCTCAGATGAATCCATCTGTTAGAAATTGAGGGAAACATGTCAATAGAAGTCGTACAGGGAATTCTGATTCCGTTTGCCGGAACTTCATTGGGTGCGGCCTGCGTTTTTTTTATGCAGCGAACCCTGCGGCCGATTGTTCAGCGCGCCTTGACCGGATTTGCGGCAGGCGTCATGGTAGCGGCCTCCATTTGGAGTTTGTTGATTCCGGCTATGGAACAGTCTGCGCCAATGGGCAAGCTGTCATTTCTTCCGGCTGTCGCGGGGTTCTGGATCGGCGTTTTGTTTTTGCTGGTTTTGGATCGCATCATTCCGCATCTGCACATGGGAAGCAGTGAAGCGGAAGGCCCTTCGGTGAGCCTGAAGCGCACGACCATGCTGGTCTTTGCGGTTGTGCTGCACAACATTCCGGAAGGCATGGCGGTCGGCGTTGTATACGCCGGTTGGCTGGCGGGAAGTTCTGGATTGACTTTGATGGGTGCGATGGCTTTGTCCATCGGCATTGCCATTCAGAACTTTCCGGAAGGCGCTATTATTTCCATGCCGCTCCGTGCGGAAGGCATGGGAAAGGGGAAAGCCTTTGTTTGCGGCGTGCTGTCCGGTGCCGTGGAACCGATTGGCGCATGGATTACCATTTTGGCAGCAGAACACATTGTTCCGTGGCTTCCGTATTTGCTCAGCTTTGCGGCGGGCGCAATGATGTACGTCGTTGTGGAAGAGCTGATTCCGGAAATGTCGGAGGGACGGCATTCCAATGTGGGAACCCTGCTGTTTGCCGTAGGCTTTACCTTGATGATGACGTTGGATGTTGCACTGGGATAAAGGGAGGCGTGTATATGCAGATATATCGAAAAACAACGCAGCAAATGATGGCGGATACAAGAGACAAATTGATTTTGGATCTGCGAAAGGACAGAGAATTTCGGCTGGGAACCATTCCGGGCGCGGTGCATATCTATTGGGAAGATCTGCAAAATCAGATGCAGGAGCTGCCAAAGGACAAGCCGATTTATATGATGTGCTATACCGGAGAAACCAGCGATGAATTTGCACAGTGGATGCAGGAACACGGCTGGGAAGCGTACAGCATAGAGGACGGCTACCGAGGATTTTATCGTTGGCAGATTACACAGGAATAACAGACAGAAAAGCCTTCCGGCGGGAAGGCTTTTTTTACATCTATCGGGATAATCGACACGAAATCTTAATACCCAAATTGCCAGAAATACGCTATACTAAGAGCATATATGCGCGGATATGCGCGCAAAGACTTGCAAATGGTCGAAAAATGCTTTACAATAGGAAGAAATTTGTAACCATGTAAGAATACGTGTGAGGATGAGAAAAAATCAAATGAAACTGTTGAGTTTTGCTGTTCCGTGCTACAATTCGGAAGCGTATATGGAAAAGTGTATTGAGTCTCTTTTGCCGGGCGGGAAAGATGTGGAAATTTTGATTGTTGACGACGGCTCGTCAGATCGAACGGCGGAAATTGCAGACGCGTATGCAGAACGGTATCCGGGCATCATTCGCGCAATTCATCAGCCAAACGGCGGCCATGGCGCGGCAGTCAATACCGGCTTGAAAAACGCCGCGGGTATCTATTTTAAGGTGGTCGACAGCGATGACTGGCTGGATCGCGATAGCTATTTGCGCGTGCTCAAGCGCCTGCGGACACTGATCAAGCTGAATACACTGCCGGATATGTTCCTCGCCAATTATGTGTATGAGAAGGAAGGCAGCAAGCACAAGAAGGTCATGCGTCAAAAGGGTTTTCCGAAAGAGAAAATGTTCGGTTGGGACGATGTCGGACATTTGGCCAAGGGACATTATATTTTGATGCATTCGGTCATTTACCGCACGCAGATGCTGCACGACTGCGGATTGCAGCTGCCGGAACATACTTTTTACGTTGACAATATTTACGTGTACAAACCGCTGCCGTATGTCAACAACATGTACTACATGGATGTGGACTTGTATCGGTATTACATTGGACGAGAGGATCAGTCGGTCAACGAGCAGACGATGATTCGGCGCATTGACCAGCAAATTCGCGTCAATAAAATCATGTTTGCGGATGTCAATTTGCTGGCGGTCAAAGATAAAAAATGCCGCCGATACATGTTTAATTATCTGGAAATTGTCACGACCATTACCGTGACATTGGCGATTTTATCCGGCACAAAGGAAAATCTGAACAAGCGCGATGAGCTGTGGGCGTATATGAAACAGACGGATAGACAGCTGTATAACAAGCTGCATCACAGCGTCATCAGCCGATACATGAACCTGCCGGGAAGAACGGGACGGTTCTTAGGCAAAGTAGCATATCGCATTTCCCGCAAAGTCTACGGATTTAACTAAATAAACAGATAAAAAGTGTCTCTGAGAGTGTTCAGAGACATTTTTGGTATTTGTTTCCAATAATGTACAAAATTTCCTTCTATCAGAAGAAAGTTGACAACCGGTTTTGTGATGCCTATAATGTAGTTTGTATAAAAATTCAAAAGATTGGTGGAAGACAAATACATGAGTAATTTGAAAATCGGTCTGCCGCGCGCCATGCTGTACCATCGGTATTCGATGTTGTGGACAGTGTTCTTCCAGCAGCTGGGCGCAGAAGTAGTAACCAGTCGGCCGACGGACAAAGAAATTTTGGATCAGGGCACCGCACTGTGTGTGGATGAAGCCTGTCTGTCCGAAAAGATTTATCTGGGACATGTGAAATCACTGATAGGCACGTGTGACTATATTCTCGTGCCGCGCATCAGCAACTTCGGGCACAAGCATATGATGTGTGTGCGCTTTGAAGCGATGCCGGACATTGTCAAAAATGTATTCCGCGATGTTCCGCAGAAGTTTTTGACGTATAATTTGGACGTGCTGCAAAAACAGGATGAGAAATCTGCCTTTTACGGCATGGGAAATCAGCTCGGGTTTGACAAAAAGACCATCAAAAAAGCCTATGCAACGGCAAAGGCTGTGGAACAGCGCGCATGGAAAAAGCAGCTGGCAGAGCAGGAGACCCTGTACAAGTCTGCGGGCACGAAAATCCTTGTTGCAGGTCACAGCTATGTCATAGAAGATCCGTTTTTGGGAAAGCCGGTCATGGATGTCCTGCGCAAGCTGGATGTCACGCCGATTCGAGCGGATATTACCGAACGCGAAGCCGCGTCCAAACGCAGTACCATACTTTCACCGACGATCAAGTGGGAGCTGAACCGTGAAATTGTCGGCAGCCTGATGGCAAATAAAAGCAAGGTGGACGGCATCATTTTGCTCAGTGCGTTTCCGTGCGGTCCGGATTCTATGATTAACGAGATGATTCAGCGCCGCATGAAGGGCGTTCCGATTCTCAACTTGACCTTGGATGCACAGAGCGGCACTGCGGGCGTGGAAACCCGATTGGAAAGCTTTGTCGACATCATTCACTTTAAGGAGGGAACATTATGACACCGGTAGAAATTCCGTCTACATCGAATCAGAAAAAAATTATGTTCCCGCGCATTGCCCATTACAGCGGCGTGATTCGCTATTTTATCGAAGTCTGCATGGGACAGAAATACATTCTGCCGCCCAAAATGACGCGGCATACGCTGGAAATCGGCGCGCGATACAGTCCGGACACGGTCTGTACACCGTTTAAGAGCACGCTGGGATGCATGATTGAAGCGCTGGATTCGGGCGCAGATACGCTGATGATGTCACACGGTCTGTGCCGTCTGGGGTATTACGGCGAATTACAGGAGCAGATTCTTCGAGACCTCGGCTATGAATTTGATTTTATCAATCTGGCTGCATACAGCACAGGAAAGAAAAAGGATTTATTGAAAGTCCTCAAGCGTATCAATCCGAAAGTAAAGTATACGCGTATCATCCCTGGAGCAATGGATGCGCTCAAACTGCTGGAATACATTGATGAAGTGACGGATGAGTATTATCAAAACTGCGGGTTTGACCCGTCCGGTGCGTATAAAAAAGCATATAAGCAGTTCCTGCGGGAGACAGAGCGCGTATCGTCCCGACAGGATATTGACCGCATCTATCGGGAAGTAAAGAAGGTATTCAGCGACACGCCGCTGGATAAACCGGCGGAACCGCTGCGTGTCGGCATTGTCGGTGAGTTCTTTACGGTTATGGATCCATTTTCCAATTTGGATTTGGAACAGACCATCGCAGATATGGGCGTGGAAGTACATCGTTGGATGAATGTATCCAACCGCATGGTGCATTATCCGGGCGAAAAGAACATGAATGCAAAGATCAAAGATCTGTGCACGTATGAAATGGGACCAACGTCTACGGCAAATATTTGGGCTGCGCGGGAGTACGCGCGCCGAGGATTTGACGGCATTATCCATGTGAAATCTGCCGGATGCACGCCGGAGATTGATGTCATGCCGGTCTTGCAGACCATCGGCGCGGAAGAAAAGATTCCGATTCTGTATTTGACCTATGATGTACAGACCGGCGAAGCGGGTCTGATGACAAGACTGGAAGCATTTTATGATATGATTGCAATGAGAAAGGATGTATTTTAACGGATGGGACGTCAACATGCATATCTTGGAATCGATGTCGGTTCCATTTCCACCAAAGGCGTGATTATAGATAAACAGAACAATATTTTGGCGAGTGCGTACATTTGGACACAGGGAGACCCGATTGGCGCTGTCAAGAAATTGGTTGCTCTGTTGGAAAAGCAGTTCGACAAGCAGCAGTACAAAGTCGTGGCAACCGGCACCACAGGCAGTGCGCGCAAGCTGGTCGGCGTTATTGTCGGCGCGACCATGGTAAAGAACGAAATTACCGCGCACGCTGTCGGCACGACGACATTTTATCCGGAGGTTCGCACAATTTTGGAAATCGGCGGTCAGGATTCGAAAATTATTCTGGTAGAAAATGGCGTGGCGGTAGATTATGCGATGAATACGCTGTGCGCGGCCGGAACCGGCGCATTCTTGTCCAGTCAGGCAAAGCGTCTGGGCATTGAGGTGGAGGATATTGGCGAGTATGCGCTGAAATCCAAGCATCCGACACAAATCGCCGCTCGATGCACGGTGTTCGCGGAAAGCGATTTGGTGCATAAGATTCAGATGGGTCATCCGCGTGAGGACATCATTGCCGGTGTATGCAACGCAGTTGCGGCCAACTATATGAACAATGTTGGCAAGGGAAAAAAGATTGCAAGTCCGGTCGTATTCCAAGGCGGCGTTTCCAAGAACAAGGGCGTTGTGGCGGCGTTTGAAAAGCTGCTTGGCTGCGATGTCATCGTTGACCAGAACGGCCATCTGATGGGCGCGCTCGGCGCGGCAATTTTGGCGCGCCGAAGCAACAAACGGCAGGAATTTGACTTTGCCATGGAAGAGATGGAATTTTACACCAGAGAAGCAAGCTGCGGACGCTGTCCGAATAACTGCGAGATTATCTGTGTATTCCGCGATGGCAAGCTGATTGACAGCTGGGGCAATCGCTGTGAGCGAGGCGAAGTAAAGCGATAATATGGGAGGTGCAGGATGATAGATACCGTTCTCTTTGATATTGGAACCGTTCTGGTAGAGTTTCAGTGGCAGCAGTATCTGTGCCGCATGGTGGCAGACCCCAAAGAACGGCAAATGATTGATGATGTCATGTTTCAGAGCGGCTTGTGGGATGAGGTTGACCGCGGCGTATGGACGGAACAGGAAGTGCTGGATGCATTTTTTGCCCGCGTTCCGCAGTATCGGGAAGATATTCAGCGCATCTATGACAACATCGGCACAAGCCTGATTAAAAATGCGTATGCGGACAATTGGATTGATGAGATGAAGGCGCGGGGACTGCGTGTATTGTTTTTGTCCAACTATGCGCGGTATATCATCGACAAAGTGCCGGAGAGCTTTACCTTTCTGGAAAAAATGGACGGCGGCGTCTTTTCCTGTGATGTACATCTGCTCAAGCCGGATCCGGCGATTTATCAGACCTGCTTGGAGCAGTATCAGCTGACCGCAGAGCGCTGTCTGTTTATTGATGACAGAAAGGACAACTGTGAAGCGGCGCAGAAGTTTGGCATTCATACGGTACATTTTCAGACGTTTGAGCAAGCGCACGCGGATGCACAGCGCTTGCTGGAACAGGCATAACAAAAGGCAGAGCATAAAATCATGCTCTGCCTTGTTTTTTTTAGATATGTAGTTTAGCCCTCACCGTTTGCCTTGCCGGAAATAATCCACGGCGCAGGCTGCGTCTCGAAGTTGTGCTTTTGATTGAGGTGAGAGACAGCGATTTGAATGATCTCCACATCAATGATTCCCATCTTTTTGCACAGCTCAGACATGCTGGCGGCAACGCCGAAATCCAATGTATAGATGACAAATTCCATATTTGGATTGAGCTTGAGCAGACATGCCATTTCCTGTTCCATGCTGGCAGATGCAACAAGCATCGTCACATCCGGAACCGGAAGATTTTGGAAGGTTTCCTCGTCCACGTGATCCACGATAGAAACGTTGTTGAGACCGAACTGACTGACATTGTCCTCCAGCGTCTTGCGGTCATGTTTGTTGTACTCGACAGCGATGACCGTGCCTTCTGCTGCGAGATTTGCGGCTTCCACGGCGATGGATTCACCGGAAATCACACAGATATTTTTTTGCACATCAATCTGCATCTTGCTCAGGATGACAGCGCGAATTTCTGCGCCGACGTAACGAACGGAGCCGTATGCAAAGGATTGATTGCTCATGCCGAAGCGGAACGTGCTGCGGGCATTCGGATTGAGAATCAGCATGCCGGCAGACGCATTGATGCCGCGATCCATCATGTCATAGACCTTGTTTTGCTTGATGGGACCGGATGGCTCGCTGCCTTCGTTGTAGATGACCGTGCATTCGCCCAGACCTGAGTTGAACATCCGATAGAAAATATCCGGATGGCCAGCCTCGGTAAACACAAGCGTAGAACGATGCGATTCTACCGTTGGAATCAGATTTTTATTCTTCCGCGTAATATCCAGAATCTTGACACGCTCCAGATCGACGTTTGCCTGATCGGAAAAATACTGAAGCCATGCCAGAATGTGGGCATTGGTAAAAAGATTGTTTTCCATGATAAAACAACTCCTTTGCACTTAATTTCTTATATCATATCACACTTTTGTTATAAATGCACTAGAAAATCAAAAAAAGTACGAATAAATTGTGCGAAGTTGGGAGAATACTTGGATATTTGCGAAAAAATGCGCAGAACGCACAGTGATTCTGGAAAAGCGAGGCAATCTGTGGTAAACTAATTCTAAATATCAACAGATATGTGTAAAGAGGGAGAGCATACATGCGATGAACAAACGACAACGACTGCTCTGGCCAATCCATGCCATGCTCATTGGTTTGGTTATCATCTGCGTTATATCTATGGGCAAATATATTCATAATTATTATCATGCAACGGCACAGACGCAGGCAGTGCTAGAGCATCCGGAGGTCACGGTTGAGCAAATCAACAGTCGGACGCTTGCGTTTATTCCGGAGCAGCCAAAGGCGGCATTGATTTTCTATCCGGGGGGAAAGGTTGAGTACACCGCGTACGCGCCGCTGATGCAGGAGTTATCCAAGCAAGGATTTCTTTGTCTGTTGGAAAAGATGCCGGCAAATCTTGCTGTGCTGGACATCACGGCGGCGGATGGACTGCGCGAGAAGTTTCCGGACATCGAGAAATGGTACATCGGCGGTCATTCTCTGGGCGGATCTATGGCGGCCATTTATGCATCCAGACACGCAGATCAATTGGACGGATTGGTCTTGCTCGCGGCCTATTCCACGGCGGACTTACGGCGAACCAAACTGAAAACACTGTGCATTTATGGCAGCAATGACGGCGTCATGAACCGTGACAAATATAGAGGATACAAAGGTAACTTGCCGGCAAACTATGCAGAAACAATTATTAGCGGCGGAAATCATTCCTATTTCGGCAGTTACGGACACCAGGGCGGAGATGGCACTGCAAGCATAAGCAATGAAGAACAAATGGCGGTAACCGCGAGCATTTGCCGCAGTATTTTCTTGGAAAACGATACCTGATGAAAATCATACGCCATGTAAAGCAATTTAGCTTTACATGGCGTATTGCTGTTTGAGACGCATCCCACAGGTTTTAGACAAAATATTAAAGGGAAAATCACAATTACATATTGACTTTATCGTGCTAAAAGAATAAAATATAACATGTACTTGGCATAGCGGAATCATACATGACGTTTTGCCTATCATGAACTTTTAGGAGAAAGAAAATATGAAACTGAAAAAGATTGCAGCCATGCTGATGGCTGGCGTGATGTGTATTGGTCTCATGGCCGGATGCGGCTCGTCTGATAAAAACGCGCAGACGGATTCTACCGACCCGAAGGATCGCACCCAGCTGACTGTTGGTTTTGACGCAGAGTTCCCGCCGTATGGATATAAGAACGGCGATGATTATGAAGGTTTTGACTTGGATCTGGCACAGGCCGTTTGCGATTACTACGGCTGGAAGCTGGTAAAGCAGCCGATCGACTGGGATTCCAAGGATATGGAACTGAGCGGCGGTTCGATTGACTGCATTTGGAATGGCTTCACGATGAACGGCCGCGAGGATGACTATACATGGTCGAAGCCGTACATTGATAACTCGCAGGTCGTTGTTGTCAAGAAGGATTCTAATATCACCAGCATTGACGGTCTGTCCGGTGTCATCATGGACGTACAGGCAGATTCCTCTGCACTGGCTGCGCTTCAGGGCGACGATGCAACGGATGTCGGCAAGCAGATTGCTTCTTCTGTCGGCCAGCTGGTACAGGTATCCAACTATAACACCGCATTTATGGATTTGGAATCCGGTGCAGCAAATGCCATTGCCATGGACGTTGGCGTAGCAAATTATCAGATTGCAAATCGCGGCGCTGATAAATACACGATTCTGGATCAGAAGATTTCCTCTGAACAGTATGCCATTGGCTTCAAGAAGGGCAATGACACCCTGCGCGATCAGGTGCAGACCGCATTGGATGCGCTGGAAAAGGACGGCACACTGGATAAGATTGTAAAGGAATGGTCCGAGAAGGACGATGGCGCATATAGTTTCCTGTCTGAAACTTGGTGCTTGAACAAGCAGTAACACTCGCTTGGTTTTTGTTAACAGAGCGGCGGAGAATCCTTTTCCGCCGCTTTTTATTTCTATCATGAAGAAAGAGGGCACATGATGCAATACTTTATTTCTGTTGTGCAGGAGATCGGCGCAGGTATTTCTTCCTCGCTGCTGCTGTTTGTCCTGACATTGATTTTTTCTATGCCGCTCGGCCTGCTGGTATGTTTTGGACGTATGTCCAAAATCAAGCCGCTGTCCATGGTGTTCAACTTTGTGATTTCGGTTCTGCGCGGTACACCGCTGATGCTGCAGCTGGTCGTTGTCTTTTTTGGCCCGTACTATGTATTTGGCATGAATGTATCCAATACATGGCGTTTTTGGGCGGCAATCGTCGGCTTTTCCATCAACTATGCAGCGTATTTTGCAGAGATTTATCGTTCCGGTATTCAGGCAATTCCAAAGGGACAGTATGAAGCGGCGGAAGTGCTGGGCTATACCAAGACACAGACGTTCTGCAAGATTATTTTTCCGCAGATGGTCAAGCATGTTCTTCCGCCGGTCACCAATGAAATCATTACGCTGACAAAGGACACATCGTTGGCATTTGTTTTGGCATATGCGGAGATGTTTACGCTGGCAAAGCAGGTTGCAGCGTCTGATGCATCCATTGCACCGCTGTTTGTTGCAGGTTTGTTCTATTACGTGTTCAACTATGTGGTTGCATTTGTTATGGAACGTTTGGAGCGCAAGCTCGCATATTACCAGTAAAGAGGAGGGAATATCATGAAACTGCTAGAAATCAATCATTTGAAAAAATATTTTGGCGAACTGGAAGTTCTCAAGGATATTTCTATGAGCGTAGAAGAAGGCGAAGTTGTTTCCATTATCGGCCCGTCCGGCTCTGGCAAATCGACTCTGCTCCGCTGTGCAACCATGCTGGAAACAATGAATGGCGGCGATTTGCTGTACGGCGGTACAGCGGCTGTCAAAAACGGTACCTATGCCAACAAAGAACAGTTGGCAAAAATCAAAGAGTTTTACGGACTTGTGTTCCAGAATTTCAATTTGTTTCCGCATTATTCCGTCATGAAAAACTTGATTGATGCACCGGTGCATGTGCAGAAGCGCAGCAAAGGCGAAGTGATGGAAGAAGCAAAGCAGCTGCTGGAGGATGTCGGTCTGGCAGATAAAGCGGATGCATATCCGTGTCAGTTATCCGGCGGACAGCAGCAGCGCGTTGCGATTGCGCGCGCATTGGCAATGCATCCGCAGATGCTGTTCTTTGATGAACCGACTTCGGCGTTGGATCCGGAACTGACCACGGAAGTGCTGAAGATTCTGCGTCAGCTGGCAGAGAAAAAAATGACGATGGTCATTGTCACACATGAGATTGACTTTGCGCGTGCAGTATCTGACCGTGTCATCTTTATGGCAGACGGCTATATTGTGGAAGAGGGCGCACCGGCGGACGTGATCGACAACCCGCGCAACCCGCGTACACAGGCATTTCTGCGTAAGGTGCAGCGATAAGACAATATTTCAGAAAAAATTATTCAAGCAACCGAAAGGGCTTGTTGTCTGAGAATTGCAGGCGGCAGGCCCTTTATCTTTGCCTTTATCGTTATACAGCAAGCAGGTCAGACAGTAAACACTCGATTTTCAATCCGCGCGCAAAAGAAAAGAGCCAAAGCACCGCTTTTTCTTCACACATACAATTGCGTCTATAGAGAAAATATGCTATGGTAAAAGAGAATACATTCAGATTTATCAAAAGGAGTGGAGCATATGCCGCACCGTTACTTTACAACCGAAATCGCCGATGGAACTGCTTTTTTACGAGGCAAAGACGCACATCATTTGGCTCGTGTCATGCGCGCAAAACTTGGCGAAACCGTCATTCTGTGCGATGGAAATGCCGTTGAATACACCGCACATATCACCGGATTTCCGGAAGATGCTGTCGAATTTTCCGTGGAGGAAGGATACCCAAGCACCGCAGAACCAAACATCACGGTCACCTTGTACGCCGGATACCCCAAACAGGACAAGCTGGAAGAAATCATTCAGCACGGCGTAGAATTGGGCTGTGCGCGCTTTATCCCGTTTTTTAGTCGATACTGCGTCGCAGCTCCCAAAAAAGAGGAGCAAAAAAATACGCGATACAACCGCATTGCCGCTGAGGCCGCCAAGCAATGCGGCAGAGGCATTTTGCCCAAGGTCTGCATGCCGTTGAAAAACTTTGCTGCCGTCTGTGCTGATTGGGCGCAGTATGATTTGGTTCTGTTCTTTTACGAATGCGGCGGGGAATCTCTGCATACACTGCTGAAACAACTGCCGGAGAAAGACAACGGCGACTGTTTAAAAATCGCCGTTGTTACCGGCTCGGAAGGCGGATTTGCCGCAGAAGAAGCACAAGCGGCGGCACAAGCAGGCGCCAAAACGGTCGGGCTCGGTCCGCGCATTCTTCGCTGCGAAACCGCACCGCTGGCAGCACTCTCTGCCATTATGACGCTGACAGGAAACCTGGAATGATGCTGCATGGATAATATTCTGATTGCTGTCAATGCAGTTGTTCCTTTTTTGTGTTATATCCTGTTTGGATATTCCGTTCGCGTTGCCGGAGTAGTGGATGAGCCGTTTATGCGCCGCATGAACCAGATGGTTTTTCGCGTGTTTTTCCCCATCATGATGTTTTACAATTTGTATCATCATGCCTCACAAATTACACCGGACAAAAAATTGATTCTTGTCAGTGTAATCAGTGTTCTGCTCACTATTTTAGCAGCGTTTCTCATTGTTCCGCGCATTGTCAAAGAAAACGCCAAACGCGGCGTCATTATTCAGGCGATTTATCGGAGCAATTTTGTGCTGTTCGCTCTGCCGCTCTCCACCAATATCTTTGGTGACAGCGGCGCAGCGATTGCATCCGCCATGATTGCAATTATTATTCCGATTTATAATATCTTTGCCATCATGATTCTGGAGTATTTCCGCGGAGATGATATTCGGGTACTCCCGCTTCTCAAGCGCGTGCTGTCCAATCCCATGATTTTCGGCGCGCTGGTCGGCTTGGTCTTTGTCGTATTGGAAATTCCCTTGCCTGCGTGCATAGAAAAACCAATCGCTCAGTTTTCTGATTTGACAACACCGCTCGCGCTGTTTATTTTGGGCAGTACACTCCACTTTTCTTCGCTGTTGGATCATGCCAAGTATGTTATTCCAACACTTGCCGTGAAATTGTTCGTACTTCCTGTCTGTATGCTGCTTGTGACGCTTGCCCTGCAGTTTGATCCGGTCAGCCGTTTTGTCTATTTGACCATGTTCGCCACACCGGTGGCGGCGGCTTCGTATCCGATGGCCGCCAACATGGGCGGTGACGGCGCCCTCGCCGGAGAACTGGTTGTGGCAAGCACTGCAGTTTCCGTCGGGACGCTGTTTTTGTGGATTTTTATTCTGAAAAGCTGCGGATGGATTTGATTTTCTCCCAAAACCATTCTTGTTTATTCTTGTACCTGTCCGATTTGCATAGCTTGCTGCACCGGACGGAGCTCTCCGGTCTTTACATCACAGATATATCCATAAATAGGAATCTTCTTGGAAATCAGAGGATGATTGCGAATATATGTCACATCGTCGATGACACTCTGTTCCAGATTCCGTATGGGCTGAAAATTGATATACTGTCCGGCGCGGTTGCCGCCTTCTTTGACCGGATTGTACCAGCCGTTCCCTCCATAAACAGCGGTCTGTAAACTCTCCTCCAATAAATCACAAAGGATATCATTGGTAAAATTCATCATGCCGCAATCCGTGTGTTGAATGACAAAAATTGCCTTTGCGCCTTGGAATTTATGCGCTACAACCAGCGAACGAATCGTCTCTTCATTTGCTCTGCCGCCAGCGTTTCGAATGACATAGGCCTTGCTTTGCTCCAGACCCGGAAACTTTTTCGGGTCAAGCCGCATATCCATGCACGTTAAAATGGCAATTTTTTCATCTGGTTTTGTAAGATTCATCATAAAAACACCTCGTTTCTTGTTGTATCTATGATAATCGGAGCAAGATGTTTTGTCAATAAACTTAAGAATCATTCTTAATGTAGATTTTGTGTTTTGCTTTTTTTACTTTCTTATTTCCGGATGCCTTGGTATCTTTTGCAATCCGGTGTATAATAGATGCATGAAAAAATCACAGAAAGCACAGGTATTACTTATGGCAAAAAAGGGTTTGATTTTGGAGGGCGGCGCGATGCGCGGATTATTTACCGCCGGCGTGATGGATGTCCTCATGGAAAATCATGTGACGTTTGACGGCGCAATTGGTGTTTCTGCCGGCGCTGTATTCGGCTGTAATTACAAGTCTGAGCAAATCGGCCGCGTCTTGCGCTACAACACCAGATTCTGCAACGATCCGCGATATGCCAGCTTTCGTTCTCTGCTGAAAACAGGCGACTTGTATGGCGCAGATTTTTGTTATCATGAACTTCCCAACAAGCTGGATCTCTTTGATACAGACACGTATGAAAAAAATCCGATGGAATTTTATGTTGTGTGCACCGATGTGCAAACCGGCAAACCGGTCTATCACAGCTGCCCGACAGGAAAAGACACGGACATCACATGGATGCGTGCCTCCGCTTCCATGCCAATGGTATCACGCGTCGTAGAGGCAGGCGGACATCAGCTATTGGATGGCGGCATTTCCGATTCGATTCCGATTCGCAAGTTTCAGGAACTGGGATACCAGAAGAATGTCATTGTTTTGACGCAGCCGATGGATTACATCAAGCACAAAAATAAGCTGCTGCCCCTGCTCCGGATTGCTCTGCGTAAATATCCGGAAGTGATTCACGCCTTAGAAGTACGGCACGATATGTATAATCAAACAACCGCATATGTCCGCCTGCTTGAACAGCAGGGTGATGTCTGTGTGATTCGTCCGGATGCCCCGCTGAACATCAAACAGGTCGTACATGATCCTGCGGAACTCAAACGAGTCTATGATCTCGGCAGAAAGGCCGGAGAGGCAAAATTGAAAGACGTACAAGCATTTTTGGCTTAAAAAAAGAAGGAATTTTGAACTGCACCCCATTTGTTAGACAGTATGATATAACGTCTAACAAATGGGGTGTTTAACTATGTCAAAAAGAAAAACGAACAAACGATATACGCCAAAATTAAAAAAGAAAGAGCTTGCCGCCTGCAATTCACAGACAACAAGCCCTTTCGGTTGCTTGAATAATTTTTTCTGAAATATTGTCTAACTTTTTTGGTCTTGTTAAAACGATGTCAGGGAGTGAAACATTTTGATTGCATATGGGTCAGTCATTCCGGCAATGTAATCGACAATCGCGCGCTTGTATTGCACTGGATTTGTCAAGTTGCCGTAAATTTTTCGATTATCAGCTTTTTGTACTTCTTGGAAGCTGTATGACTGCGTGACAATATCAGGCTCGCAATATAATGCCAACCAGTTTCCAAATCCTTTGGCAAGCTCCTCGCACCACCGCTCTTGCCGGTGAATAGCGTCAAACGTGTTTTCCGCAGCATACCAATGGCTCAATTCTGTGTAGAGTGTTGTGAGTACCAATTTGACATACTGTTTATAATAATGGAATCTTTCATTGTTATAAATATATGTGGAATTATATGCTTTTATTTCGTTCAGCAGGTGCAAAATATTTTGCGAAAATTGTAAGCCGTCAAGGGGATTGCTGTGTTGGCATAAATCTGAAATGAGCGTGCTGATTAACGCCGATGTGTTTACCATATGCAAGGATGGCACGTGGTATACTTCTCCGATTTTAGTTAATATTGTGTGTGAATCTTCATCTAAAAAATTTAATCTGGCAGCATCTTCAATATCTCTGCCTAAATACGCAATCTTGTCGGATACCTTAACAACGCATCCTTCCCAAGTAAAGGGCTGATATTGTCCAGAATATTGGAATTGTGAGCGCAAGTCGATGCGCTGCGTGCGCGGTTTCAGATGGTTTTCGTCAATTTCTCCGCAATGCGAAATCAAACCGTCGCGAACTGCGTATGTTAAATTCAAATTGCATAGATGACACTGTGTGTCTTCCAACAATTCGATATCATCGACAAAGATCAAGCTGTTTTTCTCGTGAAAAAATGATTCATCAGTGAATTGCCGAACAAGATTTTTCAGGACAGTTTCTCCCTGATGGCCGAATGGCGCGTGTCCCAAATCATGTCCTGTTGCAATTGCATTTGTTAGCTCTGTATTTAAACCGAGTGTGTGAGCAATGGTATGACTGACAGATGCAACATGCTGAACATGCTCCATCCGTGTGCAAATATGGTCGTTGTGCGTGTTAAAGAATACCTGCGTTTTGTGCTTCAACCGCCGGTATCCTAACGAATGGAGAATTCTGGTGAAATCTCGTTCAAAGGCCTCTCTCTTGTCATTTTCGTGTATATATAGTTTGCGTTCTCTGTGTATTGCCGTCTGCCAGATGTCATTCTCCGGCACTGTTGCCACGGCAGAGAATGGTTTTTCACCCATTTTGCTTCACCTCTATACGAAAATCGAAACGCCTCCCATTCCGACTGGGATATATGCGCGGCCATCGGCTCGGCGAATAAAGGCTTGTATCTCCTTTAAGGAGTGGTTTTCATCTAATGCATCTGCAGCGGAAACGCGATTGACAATCAAGCTGTTGATTGTTTTGGCATCTAATTTGCAGATGTTTTTTGAACGGCTGACCGCCTTCCTCTACGTTTTCTTTTTCCCGCCGATCCGTGGCGGAAGCGATATTGTCCGCAATATAGACGACGTATGCCGGAGACTGCTTGGACAAACTAACAGATTTCAAAGCATTTGCGTGATGATACCGAATGCAGTCGAGAATATCCGGCTGGTTCCAGATAGCTTTCAGTTTTTTATAACCGCTCTCGCTGTGCGAACCGCTTTCGCCGGCGCGGTACAGGATTTTTTCCAAATCGTGTACCAATGCGCCGTAGACTGCACATAGCGTTTGATTGTGTTGCTCCATAATCTTTCCCTAATTCTCACAAATTTCATATGGACAGTCTAACACTTTTTGGACACCTTTTCAAGACACGGTGCGAAGCAATCTGTATCTTTTTAGATTTTTTTACAGGAAAAAGAGGTTCGCACCGCGAAATATATAATTTTTTTCGAAAAAGTCACGAAATGCATTGCATTTGCAAGAGATTTTCGATACACTGTAACAAGAATTGCTCCGGCAACATGCAGATTTTGTGCCCTAGAAGATATTAAAGAATCCATGGGCATCAAATGCGTATATCTATCAGATGATCTGACGCAAGAGAAAACCCCATATTGCGCTTTGCAGGTGATGCCGTTATAATATGATGTAGTACAGGAAAACGGAGGAAATACATATGGAATTACAGTTTCCGTTGATTTTAGACGGCGCGACCGGCACACAGCTGCAAAAGCGCGGATATAACAACGAGCAGTGCGCAGAGCAATGGGTGCTGGAACATCCGGAGGCCATTCAGGATATTCAGAAAAACTATGTTGCTGCGGGAAGCAATATCGTGTATGCGAGCACATTTGGCGCCAATCGCATCAAGCTGGAGGGCAATGGCATTCGAAACCAGACAGCTGCGTATAATACACGTTTGGTCGGGCTGTCTCGAGAGGCGGTTGGAGACAACGCGATGGTTGCCGGTGATATTGCGCCGACGGGTAAATTTTTGTATCCGATTGGCGATCTGAGCTTTGAGGATTTGCTGGACGTGTATACCGAGCAGGCACAGGCGCTGGAACAGGCGGGTGTTGACTTGTTTGTCATCGAAACAACTATGACGATTCCGGAGGCACGCGCGGCACTGCTGGCAGTCAAGAGCGTCAGTGAAAAGCCGGTCTTTGTGACATTTACTTGTGACGAAAACGGTAAGACCTTAACGGGCACGGATGTTGTCGCGGCATTGGTTATCATGCAGAGCATGGGCGCGGATGCCGTTGGTCTCAATTGCTCGGTCGGTCCGGATAAAATGCTGCTGCAGCTGCAACGCATGGCACAGTACGCACAGATTCCGCTCATTGCAAAGCCGAATGCCGGCATTCCGGAAATGGTTGACGGCAAGGCAATATATACGTGTACACCGGAAGAATTTGCCGCTCTTGTACCGGAGATGGCGGCGGCCGGTGTCGGTGTGTATGGCGGCTGCTGCGGCTCAGAGCCGGCACATATTGCAGCGTTGGCACAGGCAGTTAAGCAGGCAGAAATCAAAAAGCCGGCATCCAAGCACATGGATGAACTGGTCGCTGCAACCGAACGCGAGGTCTTTGTTCTGCCGACAGATGTTGACTGCGGAGACGTGTTCCCGTGTGATGAAGATGTTATGGATGCCATCGAAGAAGCAGAGGACAGCGAGGATGCTGTTTTGTCCATTCGCATCGAAGAAGCAGACGAATTGGAAAATTTTGCAGAGGGACAGTATGCGATTGTCAAGCCGCTGTGCCTGCACTGCGAGGATGCAGCGCTGTTGGAACAGGCACTGCGCTTGTATCAGGGCCGCGCACTGTATACTGGCAGCCTGTCCAAGGACGAATTACAGCCGCTGTGTGAGAAATACGGCTTGCTCGTTCGATAACGCTGCATGTAAACAACACAGACATAACAAAAGAGATCCGTCAGTCGTTTGCTGATAGATCTCTTTTTCTATGTTTTTTTATCCGAGCGGAAGTTCACGGAACCTGCGCGGAGAAACGCCGATTTTATCGGTAAATGCACCGGTAAAGCTGGCCTCCGTGCGGTAGCCGACTTCTGCACCAATCGCTTTGATTGGCAGATCGGTCGATTTGAGCAGATATTTTGCACGATCCATGCGCATGCAAATGATAAATTCGTGCGGGGAATAATGCAGCCGCACGCGAAACAGACGGATTAAGTGAGAAGGACTGAGATGAACTTGCTTGGCAAGCTGCTTGAGCCGCAAATCTTCACCCAAATGCAGCTGAATATAAGAAACGGCCTGCTGAACGGGATCATCGCTGGTCAGCTCGTGATATTCTGCGCTGGGGCGCGCTGCGAGATAACATAGGGCGCTGTACAGCAGCCGCGCGTGTTCGGCTTCATTGACCAGCTGATGATTGGCAAATTGACGCACCAATGTGCGAATCTGTGCGGCGGCTTTGGCGTGCTTTTTGGCATCGTATAAAACTCCGCCGTTTTCCCGCGTCAAATGCTGATACAGCTCCAGCGAATTGACGCCGGAAAAATGCACCCAATAAAATTCTACATATTCCGGCGTGTGATAGGCGTGATAATCGTTTCCGTCAAACAAAAGAATGTCGCCGGAATGCGCCGTTATCATCTTTTCATGGAATTGCAATTCCATTGTGCCGTTTTCGATGAGCATTAACATCAGACAGTCTAGTCCTTGACGGTCAATGCGATATCGTTTGTCACAATAATAGTGCCCGCACATGTGTACGGAATAAAACAGCGCCTGCTTTTGCATGGCGAGCGTTCCGAAAAAATATTCGGAACCGGATAAAACACCGAATTCTTTCTGTCGAAGCATATAAATCACCTTTATCTTTAAACTTTAATTATATCAGGCAAACAGAGAAAGCACAATAAGAAAGAATGGGAAATACTTTCGAAAAATTATCATCTTTTTCTAATGAAAATAGACGAAATTGTTTGCGCTGTTTCTTATCCTATCATGGAATGATAAGATTTCGAAAGTTTTTTTCTAAAAATCATCAAAGAATAAAAATAATATCATACATGCACTGAAAAATGAGTATATTTTGGTTATATTTGGACAATGTTGCAGCGGGTAAAGTGTACAAAAAGATTTTTTGGACGATTTTGCACACGTTGAAAAGCGTATTTTTCTGTGGTATGATACATGCAACGAGAAAAGTATAAGAGAAAGATATATTTTCTATGAAGTAAAAGTTTGAATAATTTCGGAAAGTAATCACATAGGAGGCACGTATATGAGATTCGATCAGTGTACCAACGGCAATATCTTTATGCATGGCTGGACCAAGGAACAGGCCGTCATGAGCGATCACGACAAGGCAATTCTGCAGGAACTGGCAAAAAAGATGGCGGCATATGCTGCAAGACCGGAAGAAGAAGCACGCATTCAGCTGTGGCGCGACCACAATGATCTGAAGGACACGCGTCCGCTCATCTATATCGATCTGGAAAACGGCTGGAACGAACTTCTGCCGATGGAATTTACCTGCCAGTGCGAAGGCGAAATGGCACAGGAATGGGAGATGTGGCTGCACAAGGAATTGATTTACGCAGAGAAAATCAAGTGCGACAAGCCGATCGAAGCCAAGTTCTACATTCCGTATCAGGCACACAACACCATGTGGGGCGTTGAGAAAAAGGTTATCGGTGACGTCAAGGGCGGCGAAGCCATTACTTGGGAAAGCCCGATTACCGATGACATGATGGAAGACGACTTTGATGTCAAGGAGCTCATCAAAATTCCGCAGATTACCATTGATTGGGAAGCAACCGAAGCATATACTGCCATTGCGCACGATGTATTTGATGGCATCCTGACTGTGGAACGCCGCCATTGGTGGTGGTGGGGTCTGGAGCTCACGCATCCGTATGCCGATCTGCGCGGTTTGGAAAACATGCTGTATGATTTCTACGATTATGACGAGAAAATGCATGAGATTCTGGGACGCTTCACAGAAGGCTATCTGGCAATGATTGACTTCTTGGAGGAAAACAAGCTGTTTACGCCGAACACGGGCAACTGCTATGTCGGCTCCGGCGGACTGGGTATTACCGGCGATTTGAATGCAGCCGCTGCAGTTCCGAACAGCGCAATGGATATTTGGGGCTTCCATGAGAGTCAGGAAACCAGCGAGGTATCTCCGGAAATGTTTGCGGAGTTTGTTCTGCCGTATCAGATGAAGCTTGCAGAACGCTTTGGCTTGAACTACTATGGCTGCTGCGAAGGATTGGATCGCCGCTGGGATTATGTCAAGAACCTGCCGCGTCTGCGCCGTGTATCGGTGTCGCAGTGGGCAGATATTCCAAAGATGAGCGAGCTGCTCGGCGGTGATTATGTATTCTGCCACAAGGTAAGCCCGACAGACATCGCCGTTCCGGTCATTGACGAGGATCATATCCGCACCCGTCTGCATCAGGTTCTGACCGACTGCAAGCGCTGCGGCAACCATGTTGAGCTGATTATGAAGGACAATCATACGATTGCAAATAAGCCGGAAAATGTATACCGCTGGGTACAGATTGCCAAGGAAGAAATCGCAAAGGTATACTAATTTCCCAATCACAGAGAAAGGAGAGACAGCTGTGACGGATTGGCAAAAACAACTGCGGCATATCTGTGACAATATCACTGCGCTGACAGGGATTCCGTGCGTAGCCGCGTGGGAATATCAAAGAAATCCGGCTGTTCTCTCCTGTCTGTGTGCGCAGGACGACGTATATCATGCAGAGAAGCAGCATTTGCATCAACACGCCTTTGAACAGGCGGCGCACCAGCAGGGCATCTATGTATATCGCTGTTCCTGCGGCTGCGCATTTGCGGTGGCACTTCCCAAACGGGCGGAAAATTCTTGGATGAGCAGTTTGATTGCAGGACCGTTTTTAACAGAACAGCACGGAGACATACAATTGCCTGTTTTGACACCGAAACAGGCACAGGCTTTGGCGGAGACCATGCGGCTGTTGTGCAGTGAGCTGGAAAACAGCAATATGATGTCCTCGCAGGATTCCAATATCCAAGAGGAAATGCTGCAGGAAATGTATCTGACCGTGCACAAAGAAAATAAATCGTTTTATTCATTAAAAAAAGAACGAAAATTACAACAGCTCATTCGCACGGGAAGCAAGCAGGAGGCGCAGCAGCAGCTCAATCATTTGCTGCTGGATTTGTATGCGATGGTCGGCACGGATTTGGTGCTGCTCAAACAGCGCATCGGCGAGTTGATTACGCTGATGTCCCGCGCGGCAGCGGATGGCGGTGCAGATGCGTCTGCCGTATTCGCGCTGTGCGATCGGAGCGCCAGAGAATTGGAGTATCTGGCGGACTTTGACACTGTAGATGCATGGCTCGGCGCGATGCTGCACACATTTTTTGATATGCTGTTTGATTTTCCGGACGCCCCGCATCAGACCATCATTCAGCAGGCAGCCGCCTATATCAAAGAGCACTTGTCCGAAAAGGTCAGCTTGGAGCAGGTGGCAAACGAGGTGCACTTGTCCAAGTCCTATTTGTGCCGCATTTTAAAAGAAGAGCTTGGCTGTACGTTTACGGAATATACCAATAAATTGCGTGTAGAAAAAAGCAAGATGTATTTGCATTGCGGCGAGATGTCATTGTCCGAAATCGCCTGCGCGGTTGGATTTGATGATCAGAGCTATTTCACGCGTGTGTTCCGTCGGCAGGTAGGCGTTCCGCCGGGAAAATACCGTGCGGGGAAAACAAGCGCATAAAAAACAGGCTGAATCGCGTGATTCAGCCTGTTTTTTCGTATATAAGCGGCATTAAGACGGTTGAAACTGGCTGTTGTACAGCGCACTGTAAAAGCCGCCCGCCGCCAAAAGCTCTTGGTGCGTGCCCTGTTCTATGATTTTGCCGTCGCGCATGACGAGAATCAGCGATGCGTTGCGGACGGTAGACAGGCGATGTGCGACCACAAAGCTGGTGCGTCCTTCCATCAGGGTATCAAATGCCTGTTGTACAAGAATCTCCGTGCGCGTATCAATGCTGGAAGTGGCCTCATCCAAGATTAACATGGGCGGCAGACACAGCATGACACGGGCAATACACAACAGCTGCTTTTGTCCCTGACTGACGCTGTCCTCGCGCAGGACGGTATCCAATCCCTTGGGCAAACGGCGGATAAAGTCCCAGCAGTGCGCGGATTTTGCGGCTTGTATCACTTCCTGATCCGTTGCGTCCGGACGTCCAAAGCGGATGTTTTCGCGCACGGTATCACTCTTGAGCCAAGTCTCCTGCAGCACCATGCCGAAGCTGCTGCGCAGCGAGTGGCGGGAAACGCTGGTAATCGGCGTGCCGTCAATGGAAATGGTGCCGCTGTCGACATCGTAAAACCGCATGAGCAAATTGATAAGCGTCGTTTTGCCGCAGCCGGTCGGACCGACGATGGCAATGCGCATGCCGGGCTTTGCCTGCAGCGCAAACTGTTCGATGAGCGGATGAGACCGGTCATAACAGAACGATACATCACGAATGCAAACCTGTCCGCGGACATGACCGAGCTGTTGGCTGTCGTCCGGCTTCTCCTCAGGTTCCTGCATCAGTGCAAAAACGCGGGAGGCGCATGCCAGTGCGTTTTGCAATTCCGTCACAACCGAGCTGATGTCGTTAAATGGCTTCATATACTGGTTTGCATAGGCGAGCAAAACCGACAAACCGCCGACGGTCAGGCTGCCGAGCGGGATGAGCAGAACGCCGACCAAAGCAACACCGGCATAAATAATGCTGTTGACAAATCGGGTACACGGATTGGTCAGACTGCTGTAAAATGTCGCCTGCTGGCTGTACTTCATGAGTTCCTCGTTGATCTCTGCAAAACGAGCGGAAGCGCGTTGTTCATAGCCAAAGGCCTTGACAACGGTTTGGCCGCCCATCATCTCGTCGATCAGCGCGGTCTGTCTGCCGCGCACTTCACTTTGCTTCTGGAACAAACGATACGAACGGCTGGAGATAAAGCGGGCGACAAGAAAGCTCAGCGGGGTCAGCACAATGACCATCAGAGAAATCCAGAAATTTTTGGAGAACATGAAAATCAGCGTCACCAGAATGGTCATGATGCCGGAAAACAGCTGGGTAAATCCGAGCAGTAGTCCGTCCGATAACACATCGGTATCGGTGATGATGCGGCTGACAATGTCTCCTGAGCTGTGCTTGTCCAGATACGAGAGCGGCAGTTTTTGAATATGCCGAATGGCACGGGAACGAATGTCCTGCACGATGTGATAGGTCATGCGGTTGTTGAGCAGATTCATGAACCATGTGCACAGCGCGGAAGCGGCAGCTACCAAAAGAATCAAACGCAGATATCGCCACATCTGTACAAAATCCACGCGATGCGCGGCGATGGTCTGGTCAATGGCATCGCCGAACAGAATCGGAACATACAACTGCAAAATAACAGAGACCGCCGCGAGGACAATACTCAAGGCAAGTGCAAATCCATGTGATTTCACATAGGGAAGCAGCTGACGGAACGAAGCGGATGTAGTGTTTTTGTTTTGCTTTTTCATGCGTCCTCACGCTCCTTCTTGGATTCTTCCGGAAATTGCGATTGATAAATTCCCTGATATACCGGACAGTCGTGCAGCAGCTGTTCGTGCGTGCCGATGCCGACGAGTGTGCCGTTGTCCAAAACGAGAATTTTATCTGCCTGCCGGACAGCGGCGATGCGCTGAGATACGAGAAATGTGGTTACGCTGTCGCCGAGATTACGAATCGACTTGCGCAATGCGGCATCCGTTGCGAAATCCAAGGCACTGGAGCTGTCATCGAGAATGAGCAGCTGCGGATTTTTTACCAGTGCACGTGCAATCGTCAGCCGCTGCTTCTGACCGCCGGACAGGTTGCGGCCGTTCTGTTCCAGGTGGAAATCCAACTTGTCAGGCTTGTTCTCGACAATTTCACGTGCCTGTGCACAGGTCAACGCCTGCCAAAGCGCCTCATCCGATGCGTGCTCATTGCCCCACTTCATATTTTCACGAATGCTGCCCTGAAACAGCAATGCGCGCTGCGGCACAATGCCGATTTTCCGGCACAGAATTTCATGCGGAAAGTCTTGGATGGGACAGCCATTCAAACGAATGCTGCCTTCTGTGGCGTCATAAAAACGCGGAATCAAATGAACCAGTGTGGATTTGCCGCTGCCGGTGCCGCCGATGATGCCGACGGTTTCGCCGGACATGACGGAAAAGCTGATGTGCGACAGGCTCGGTGCACCGGCGCCCTGATAGGTGAAAGAGACATCGTCAAAAGCTACGGCGGGAGCAGCCGTGTGTTCCATATGGAAAGACGGCGTGCGCGCCGGATACGTCATGCTTGTCTTGATATCCAGCACACCGGAAACGCGCTTGGCGCAGGCCAGAGACTTGTTCAGCGTGATAATCAAGGCTGCCAGTTTGATGACCTCGACGATGATTTGCAGCATGTAGTTGTACAGTGCGACTACTTGTCCCTGCGGCAGGCTGCCGAGATTGACTTGAACGCCGGCCCGCTGAATCAGAACAACGGTTGCGATGTTGATGAGTACATATGTCAGTGGATTGAGCAGCGCAGACAGCCTGCCGACAAACAGATTTAGATGGGTGAGTGCCTGATTGTTTTCCTCAAATTCCTCTACACAGCGCTGCTCGCGGCAAAAAGCGCGAATGACACGCACGCCGGTTAAATTTTCGCGGGTGAGTGCCGTCACACGATCCAGACCAGCCTGCACTTTGCCGAACAGCGGAATGCTCAGCATCATGATGAGAAACGTGACGCCGAACAAAATCGGAATCGTCACGGCAAAGACCAGTGCACAGCGCACATTGATGGTAAACGCCATGACCATGGCGCCCAGCACGATGAACGGGCTGCGGAGCAGCAGACGGAGCCCCATATTGACGCCGGTTTGCACCTGATTGACATCGTCGGACAGGCGGGTGATCAGCGTATCGCTGCCGATGGCGTCCAACTCGGTAAACGAAAATGTTTGGATGTGGTCAAAGACCGCCTGCCGTACAGCACCGGCAAAGCCGACACTGGCCTTTGCCGAAAAGAATTGCGCGACAATGCTGAAGCCCAAGCCGACAAACGCCAAGAGCAGCAGCACACCGAAATACAGAAAAATCAAGTGCCGGTTCGAAGCCGCATCGGTATCGATCATACGAGCGATGACCAGCGGAACAAACAAATCAAACAGCGCTTCGAGCAGTTTGAACAGCGGCGCGAGAATGCTTTCCTTTCGGTATTTTTTCAAATAAACAGCAAGATTTTGCATTTTGGTTCTTCCTTTCCGTTTCTTGACAAATTATAGTATAGTCCATTATTATAAATATAAAAAGTATTGTTTTTATATTTATAAGATAGTTTTTTTGTATCGCTGAAAGGAGCATGTGCATGGAACTGCGGCAGTTGGAATATTTTTGCCGGATTGTGGAGTCCGGCAGCATCCACGAGGCGGCGCGGCGGCTGAATATGTCGCAGCCGCCGCTGAGCTATCAGCTAAAACAATTGGAGCAGGAGTTGCATACCGCGCTGCTTATGCGCACAAGCAAAGGCGTTGCATTGACAGAGGCGGGGCAAATGCTGTACCAACGTGCCTGCAGTTTGTTGGAGTATGCCCGTTCGACAAGCAGAGAGGTGTCTGAAGCGGGAAAAAAACGTGTTTTGCGTCTGGGAATTACCTCAACGACGGTTCCAACGATTTTGCCGGACATTGCGCGGTTTGTCCATGCACATCCGGATGTCAACTTTGAGGTGCGTGACGGGACGACCTTTACACTGCTGCAATTGCTGTTGGACGGCATTATTGATGTGTCGGTTGCGCGCACACCGCTGCGGCTGGAAAATGTGGAGTACATGCAGCTGAGCACAGAGCCAATGATCGCGGCGTTTCCGCCGGATTCCCGCGTGGAAAAAGAGGGCGTTCTCGGCTTGCGTCACCTGCTCGGTCGACCGCTGATTTTATATCGCCGGTATGAACGGCTGATTTTGGAAGAATTTTCTCGGCAAAACATACATCCGGATGTTTTTTGCGTGTGCGATGACGCGAGAGATGCCATGCTGTGGGTCAAAGCGGGACTTGCCACGGCGATTTTTCCGCAGTCGATGCACAGTTTGTGCACTGGGCTGCGGATACAGCCATTGGAAGAAACGGCGTTGGAAACACAGACCGTGTTGATTTGGAAAAAAGGCGGACCGCTTTCGCCGGTGGTACAAGATTTTTTACAGGTTTGTCAAGCACATCATTAAAAAACGGGAAAAAGAACGGGCGCGCTGCATTTGCAGCGCGCCCTCGTTGCTGTCAGGCTGTCTTAAAATTCGTCAAATGCCATGCAGTCGATGTAATAATCCATAAAAGATGGGCTGGTAGACAGAGACAGTTCCTCGGCATTTTGTGCCATCTGTTCGGTTTTTTCGCGCAGTGCACGATTGAGAAGCAGCATGGCGGCGCCGCCAAGCGCGCCGTTGCCGATGAATACGGTTTTGTCCTGCAATCCGGCGGGGAATAAGCCGATTTTTGCCGCAGAGGCATGGTTCATCGTGTTGCCGAAGCCGCCTGCGATGACAAACCGCTGAATATCCTCTGGCCCCATGCCTTCCTCATCCAAAAGTGTCAGCAAGCCGCCGCAGATGGCGGATTTTGCCAGCTGAATCTGGCGAATATCCTTTTGCGTGATGGAAACACCGCTGGTGCCAATTGCCCAGTCCTCGGCATCCTCGTCCTGCGGCTCTAAATAACCGGAGTCGTCCATTTCTTCGGTTTCCAGCATGACAGCCAGCGCGTCCAAAATACCGGAACCGCAAATGCCGATGGCGGGTGCATCCTGTACGGTTTCATAGTGCACGGTGTCATCCTGCAGGGATACCGCGCGGATTGCGCCGGAAGCTGCCGGCATGCCTGCACTGATGCCGGCACCCTCAAAGGCCGGACCTGCCGCTGTTGCACAGCACAACAGCTTGTCCGCGTGGAACAACGCCATTTCGCCGTTTGTGCCAATGTCGGCAAGCAATTGCGTGCCGCCGTGTTCCAAGTCCGCCGCGAGAATCGCACAGATAATGTCTGCGCCGACATATGCGCCGATGCAGCGCGGCAGATAGACCGGCGCGCCAGCCAGTGTTCTGCGGCTGAAACAGCCAAAATAGGACTGCACATCGAAAGGAGACACCGCCAGCGAAGCGGGATCCAATCCCTCATAGATATGCAGCATGGTTGCATTGCCGGTGACAATGGATTCAGAGACCGCACAAATGCCGGCTTCCTGTAAGCATTCTTGCGCCAACTGTTCAATTTGCTGCGCAATGCGATCGGACAAGGTGTCGAGACCGGCGGTTTTGCACGCCTCAATACGGGAGATGACATCCGCGCCATAGCTGCGCTGCGCGTTTTCCGCCAGACGTTCTGCGAGAATGCGGCCGGTCTCTCGTTGGATCAGCTGAACGGCAACCGTCGTTGTGCCGATATCAACGGCAAAGCCATAGCCGGTTTCGGTTTTCTCAAATGGCGGTGTTTGATACCAAGCGATGATGCGCGCCTTCTGCTCGGTCTGCACGGTCACCGCGGCATTTCCCAAAATGGTGCAGTCACAGGCGAGACGGATGCCTGCTTGTATGTCGGTGTCCGTCAAAAATTTCTTTTCTGCGTCAGAAAGCGGAGAAAGCGCACCGGATGCCTGCACGCGGCATTTGCCGCATGTATGGTTTCCGGCACAGGGAAGGGCGAAGGACGGAACATGCTGCTGCAAAATTTCGCTGATAGATTGTCCGGCTTCAACCGGTATGCTCTGTGTTTGGTGATTCAAATGAAGCGTTAGTTCAAACATGGCTGGATTCTCCTTTCGCTGCTGTCAGCTGTAAGCTGGCCTGTGCTGTGACGCTGATGCTGGTAGAAATTTTGATTGTGCCGCTGTATGCGGGCGCGACGACATCGTGCTGCTGTACTTGGAATGTAATGGCACCGGATGCACCCTGTGCGCGCAAATCGGACTCTGCCGTCTGCTGCATCTGCTGCGTGAGCCAAGCAATGGCTTCCGGTTCTTTGATGAAATATTTGCTCTCTCCGTCGTAGAGAACCTCAAAATCACCCATATTGTCCTGCTCATCGGAAACGGTCATGCCGTGCGGACGAATCTCGGCAGTCAATGTGCGTGTCATGCGGCCGGTGACGGCGCCGACAGCGTTTGCGACCGGCGCACAGTCCGGAATGATGCACGCTGCACCGAGCGCCTTGGCGGCAGCGGGCAAAAACAGGTGGACAGGCCCGCCGATGCCGACCAGCACCGCCTTGGACTGAAAACAGTATTGCAGCATGGAAGAACCGCCGGACGTTTGATTGTTCCATTGTAATTCCAAAAGATGCTGCATGCCGTCATCTATGCCGTGTGTTTGATAGTAGGGCGAAGCATGCTCCAACAGAATGCGGGAGACTGCGAGAAAGACACGATGAGAAATTTCGTTGTAGACGCGCTCACAGAGATCCTCCAGACTGCACTGCATGGAAGCCGCCGCAAAACGTGCGCCGAGAATCGAGGCGCGCCGTTCATACTGCGTGTAATCGCCGCGCAGATGCATGATGTCAGTTGGTGTCAGACCGGCGCGCAAGATGACACCGGCGCGTTCCAGAGATTCGGTATGTAAATTATATTTGTCGATGCCAAGTGTCTGTGCAGCCTGCTCCATGCCCAAAGCGCCGTGCTCCAAAATGGCACACAGGCGGCATTCCTGTTCTGTCAGAGACAAGGTCTGCCAATCTCTGCGGTTGAGTGTTAAAAATTCGTGCAGCGGCAGTGAATGCCACGGCATACGCTGAAGCAAATCTTCCAATGTCGCAAGAACCTGCGGCTCGCGGGAGGCCAATACACAAAGCGGAATCATGCGGTCAGGGCCAAGCGTCATCTGTCCCTGTTTATCCCAACGAACCGCGCTGTCTCCGCCGAGCGCAAACGAGCTTGCGAATAATCCTTTGACCATGGTGCGCCATTTTCCGACACGAATGCCTTCTTTGGAAAGCAGCGGCGCATTGTTTTCGATCAAAGCAATATCGGTTGTCGTGCCGCCGATGTCAACAATCACCGCGTGTTCGGCGCGGGCGAGAGTGCTTCCGCCGAGTGCAGAGGCCGCAGGACCTGAGAGCAGCGTTTCCACTGCGTGCTGTGCGGCGTAGTTGAGTCCCATCAGACTGCTGTCTGAGCGGACGAGATACATGTCTGCGTGAATGTTTCGCTCTTGAAAAGCACGGCTGACGGCATCGAGAAAACGGCATGTGAGCGGCAGCAATCCGGCGTTGAGCACGGCGCTGGCGGCGCGCTCCAGACTGGATAAACCGGAAAACAGCTCGCTGGCGCAGACAATCGGCAGACCGATCTCCTGTTGGATGACAGAGGCTGCTTGTTTCTCTAAGACACCGTTGTTGCGCATGCCGTAAATTTCGCAAATGGCACAGCCCTCGGCGCCGGAAAACCATTCTTTGGCGTGTGCGCGCAAAAGTGCCCAATCCGGTTCCTGTAAAATCTGTCCGGTAATTGTCGTTTTACAGGGGAGATAAACAATGTCATCCGGATCGGTAAATCCATAATCCGCGCCAAACTTCGCAATCCCTTTGCGGTCAATGCCCATGAGCAGCAGTTTGGGACGGCGGAATTTGTTTTCCACGCAGGCATTTGTCGCAAGAGTGGTGGAAAGTCCGGCTGCACATGCCTGCCGACACAGAGACGCATCCAACCCGTCCAATGCCTCCAAAATACCGCGTGTCAGATCGTCATATGTCGTCAGTGCTTTGTTGAAGCACAGTACTTTGCCGGTATCAAAATCATATAAGACGGCATCTGTGCAGGTGCCGCCGGTGTCAATGCCAATTGCGTATTTCATCGTGCGCCTCATTTCCTTGGAATGTATGTTCATTATACCATGGGATGCTGCGAGAAGATAGGACGATTCTGCCTACCCTGCGCGGGGCAGATGGTACAATCTTGACCAGATGGCAAAACCACTTGCGAAGAAAACGCGAAAACGATATACTGATATTAGTGAAAAATCAGGGAGGAACAGACATGCGCATAGCAATGATTGGATGCATGGTGATGAATCGGGAAATCAGCCTGCTGACAGCAAAAAGTGAAAATATTATACGGGTTTGGTGGCTGCGGCAGGGACTGCATGATACGCCGGATGTTCTGCGCGCGCAATTGCAAAAGACCATTGATGAAATTGAACAGGAAAATCAAGCGCTGCGGGAAAGCCAGCGGTTTCAGGCGATTGTTCTGGCGTATGGTCTGTGTTCCAACGGCGTGATAGGTCTGCGCAGTCGTTCGCTTCCGATTATCGTGCCACGGTGCGATGACTGCATCTCGTTGTTTCTCGGCTCCGCGGAGCGGTATCGCATGCTGTTCCGAGAGATGCAGGGCGTATATTGGTACAATCGCGGATGGATTGAACAGTCCTTTACGCCGTCCAGAGAGAATTATGAAATACAGCGGCAGGAATATGTGCGCGATTACGGCGAGGAAAATGCAGATTATCTGATGGAATGCACCAACAGCTGGATGACAAATTATAAGTGCTGTGCCTATATTAGCAGCCCGCTCGGCGATGAGCCGGAGATGGAGGCCTATGCCAAACAGGCTTCGGAGGATTTTGGCTGGGAATTTCGCCGTGTGCCGGGCAGCATGATGTATTTGGAGGCGCTGGTCAATGGGCCGTGGAACGACAATCAATTTTTGATTTGTCTGCCCGAGAGCCGCATCGAGGCAGATTATACAGACAAAAAATTTCGTTGTGTGGCGTGCGGTGTGGACGATTGGTCTGCGAGTACAATTTAAGTAATTTTGTCCAAAAAAGAACAATCCGGTACAAGATTTTGCACAAGTAATATCGTACAATAATCCCAGAGAACAACAGATAAACCAAAGGAGAGATATTGTATGAATGAGACTTTGAATGAAATTAGTGAGTGGCTGCAGAAGGGCCGCGCACCGAAGGTAAAGGCTGCTGTAACCAAGGCTCTGGAAGAGGGCATTCCGGCAAGTGAAATTCTGGAAAACGGTCTGCTGGCAGGCATGGATATCATCGGTCAGAAGTTTAAGAACAACGAAGTATTCGTGCCGGAAGTTCTGGTTGCTGCACGCGCGATGAACCGCGGCGTTGAAATCCTGCGTCCATATCTGGTAGAGGACGGCGTAGAGACCAAGGGCACCGTTATTCTGGGCACGGTAAAGGGCGACATGCACGATATCGGCAAGAACCTCGTTCGTATGATGATGGAAGGCAAGGGTCTGGAAGTCATTGATATCGGCGTTGACGTGCCGACCGAGAGCTTCCTGGATGCTGCACGTGAGCACAACGCAAAGCTGATTTGCTGCTCTGCGCTGCTGACTACCACCATGGGTGAGATGAAGAACGTTGTAGACGCAGTCAAGGCTTCCGAGATGAACGGCAAGGTGAAAATCATGATCGGCGGCGCGCCGATTACGCAGACCTTCTGCGAGCAGATCGGTGCGGATTGCTATACGCCGGACGCGGCAAGTGCAGCAGAAGCAGCACTGAAGTTCTGCGAGGAAATGGCATAAGTTCTGTTGAAACCAAAATCGAAATCATAGCAAAAACGGCAGGAGCAATCCTGCCGTTTTTTTGTGCTTTTCGGTGAGCCGAAGATATGCTATACTGAAACGAGAACAAACGCAGAGACCGAAACGGTTTCTTGAAAAGACGTGACACATAGGAGGAAAATGATGAGCTTTCGTATGTATGTACCGACTCGTATTATTTTTGGCGCAGGGAGTTTGAATAAGCTGAGCCGTCAAAAGTTGCCGGGCAAAAAGGCGCTGGTTGTTATTTCTAACGGCAAATCGACACGAGCAAATGGATATCTGGATCGCACGCTGGAAGCTTTGCAGCAGGCGGGCGCAGAGACCGTTGTATTTGATCAGGTTATGGCAAATCCGCTCAAGTCTACGGTCATGGCAGGCGGCGCTTTTGCGCGGGAACAGGGCTGTGATTTTATCGTTGCATTGGGCGGCGGCAGCGTGATTGATGCATCCAAGGCGATTGCGATTGTTGCGACCAACGACGGGGATATTTGGGACTATGTTTACGGCGGCACAGGCGGCTGTCAGCGCATCGGCACAAACCCACTTCCGGTTCTTGCCATCACGACAACCGCAGGCACTGGCAGTGAAGTGGACGCATTCAGCGTGATTACCAATGAGGAGACCAATGAGAAAATTGGTTTGGGCGGCGATGCGCGCTTGTTCCCGCAGACGGCGATTGTCGATCCGGAGCTGATGACATCGGTTCCGCCGATGTTCACGGCGTATCAGGGATTTGACGCACTGTTTCACAGCGTAGAAGCATACATTGCCAAGTCTGCAAGCCTGATGAGCGACATGTATGCGTTGACGGCGATAGAGAATATTGGCGGATATCTGGCGCGTGCCGTGGAAAACGGCAAGGATTTGGAAGCGCGCGAGCATGTTGCGTTTGCCAATACGCTGTCCGGTGTGGTTATGACGATGTGTTCTCTGACGAGTGAGCACGCCATGGAGCACGCGATGAGTGCGTATCATCAGGAGCTGCCGCACGGCGCAGGACTGATTTTGATCTCTCTGTCGTATTATGAGCACTTTGTCAAGGCGCATGCGTGTGATGAACGATTTGTTCGGATGGCACAGGCGCTTGGCAAAAAGGATGCATCCAAGCCGGAAGATTTTCTGACTGCTTTGGAGGATTTGCAGAAGGCTTGCGGCGTATACGGCTTGAAAATGTCAGATTTTGGAATGGAAAAGGAAGAAGCACTGACGCTGGCGCAGAATGCCCGCGCGACGATGGGCGCATTGTTCCGCGCAGACCGCGTGCCGCTTTCTGATGAGGAATGTGCAACTATCTTTGAGAGAGCTTATAGATAATACGGAAGAAAGATGTGAAAAAGACGGATGTTTGAGAGAACATCCGTCTTTTTTTGAAAAAAATGCCGAAATAAAAAATTACCTGCGCAGAACTATTGACAGAGAAGAAGGGTATGATATTATATAATATGATTAGCTAAAACTAATAAAATCGGAAAGCAGGTACTTGCGTACAGGGAGCGTTCTACATACGATGAAATTGACAGAACAGGAAAAGTGCATATACGGAAACAGTGTACAAGTTGTAGCGCGAGAAGATGACTGTACCATTTATACCCGAGAAGATGAAACAGGAACCGCACGGATGACCTGCTATCACGTCTTTCCTGGCATTGATTTGGTTTACAATGACATTCACATGCAGAGCTCCGGCATGAAACCGGCGATGCACGGAAACTTTTTGGAAATCAATCACTGCAGAGAGGGACGAGCTGAGTGCGAGTGCGGCGACCAGTTTTATTATATCACGGCAGGAGACTTATCCATCCAGCAGCGAAAAGACTGCAGCCATGCGTCTTACTATCCGCTCAGCCATTATCACGGCATCTCCATTTTGATTGATGCAGATCACTCGCCGATGTGCCTCTCGTGCTTTTTGAAGGATGTCAACGTACAGCCAACGACATTGATTCAGAAATTTTGCAAAAATGAAGCGGGATATGTTGTCCGTTCACAACCGCGCTTGACACATATTTTTTCGGAGCTGTACACAGTTCCTGAAAGTATCCGAAAGGGCTATTTCAAAGTAAAGATATTGGAATTGTTGCTGTTTCTGAGCAGCATGTCATTGGACGATGACATGGTTCGTGAGCGCAGCTATTCGGGTAATCAGGTCACCCTGGCGAAGGATGCCGGACGATATTTGGCACAGCACATGGATCGCCGTGTGACCATTGACGAATTGGCAGAGCAATTTTATGTGTCTCCTACGCAGCTAAAAAACAGTTTTAAGGGCGTATACGGCGTTTCTATCTATGCGTACACGCGCTCACAAAAAATGCAGGCGGCTGCCTGCGCGCTTCGGCAGACCGACGATACCATCATGCAGATCGCCGGACGATACGGCTATGAAAATCCGAGCAAGTTTGCAAAGGCGTTTAAAGATGTGCTGGGTGTCACGCCAAATGAATATCGAAACACCCCGGAATGAAATGTCCGTTTGGAGCAGGAAATGCTCTAAACGGAGTGGAGAAATCGATGAAATTACCGTAAACTAACATTGTCAAACAAAAGAACTCGCCCGCGGGCGTTTTCTTTTGGATGGCAGGTTAGCAAACACTAATTTAACGCACAGAGAGGTGAAAAGCATGAGTGTAGTAATTGTTGGCGGCAACGACTGTATGGTACGCCGTTATAAAGATCTTTGCAAACAATACGACTGTCAGGCAAAAGTCTTCACGCAGATGAAGGACGGCCTGAAAAACAAAATCGGATGCCCCGATCTGCTGGTGCTGTTCACCAGCACGATGTCCCATAAGATGCTGCGATATGCATTGAACGAAACCAAGGGACAGGATAGCATGATTGTCGCACGTTCTCATTCGAGCTCGATGTCTGCCCTGCGCAACATTTTGGAAGAGCACGCTTGCTGAGAACGTTTCCACGCGATAAATACATTGATTTTTTTTCAAGAAAGGTTGGTAATCAACATGGCAAAGGTAGCAGTAGTATATTGGAGCGGTTCCGGCAACACGGAGGCAATGGCAAATGCAGTAGTAGAGGGCGCAAAGGAGAAGGGCGCAGACGTATCTCTGTTCTTCTGCAGCGACTTCAACGAAGGCATGGTAGGCGATTACGATGCAATCGCATTCGGCTGCCCGGCAATGGGTGCAGAGGTTCTGGAAGAAGCTGAATTTGAGCCGATGTTCACCGCTTGCGGTCCGAAGCTCGGCGGCAAGAACATTGCGCTGTTTGGCTCCTATGGCTGGGGCACCGGCGAGTGGATGCACTCTTGGGAAGATCAGTGCGCAGATTTCGGCGCAGTACTGGCAGCTGACAGCGTAATCTGCAACGAAGCACCGAACGATGACGGCATTGCAGCTTGCAAGGCTCTCGGCGCAGCGCTGGCATAAATTTTCGGTTGGATGCGGCGAAAAGATACCCACAAACATCCTCCACAAAACATGCTGTAAGCCTAATATCAGATAAATCCAACATACAATTCCTTAACAGCATACATGAAAAGCGGAACCGGCATGGAGCAATCCATGCCGGTTCTGTTTTGTCTATCCGGCAGATAACCGGAAGAAGAATACACAAAATCCTCCGGAACAACCCCGTCTTTGATGATGTTTTTTGCGCCGTATACATCTGTACGATAATAGTGCCCAAAATGTCAAGAAGGTATAGGTGCAAAAAAATAGAAATAATGTGGATTTTGCGGCAAAAATCCGTAAAAATGTACAGGCATACTGCAAAATAGTTAGGAAATTAGATGAAAAGTAGTATATGCCGAGCGGCGGGCACATACACTATTTGCGTTCAAACCATCTGTGCGACAGGAGGAGTGGCAAATGTGTGGCATTGCGGGAATGATAGGCGAAATTCCTTCGCGGAAGGTCCTCGAACAGATGCAAAATACCATGCGCCGCCGCGGACCGGATCAGAAAGGCGTTTGGGTGAAACATGGCACAGCGCTGCTGCATAATCGGCTCGCCGTCATTGATATAGAAGGCGGCCGGCAGCCAATGCGGCGGGAACATGCTGTCATCGTATATAACGGAGAACTATATAACACCGCAGAAGTACGGACAGACTTGGCAAAACAGGGGTATGTCTTTTCAACGCATTCGGATACCGAAGTGGTGCTGACGGCTTATTTGGCGTGGGGAGAGGCTTGTCTGGAACGCTTGAATGGCATTTATGCGTTCGCGGTTTGGGATATGCAAAAACAGGAGCTGTTTTTTGCGCGCGATCGCATCGGCGTAAAACCATTCTTTTTTACAGAGAAAAACGGCACATTTTTATTTGCCTCGGAAATCAAGACCTTGCTGGCACATCCGGATATATCGGCAGAGATAGATGGAAACGGCATTTCGGAACTGGTGCTGCTGGGGCCGGGGAGAACGCCGGGCTGCGGCGTGCTGCGCGACATGCGAGAGGTTCCTGCCGGTTGGTGCGGCACGTATTCGCACAGAACAGGGCTTCGGCTGCGGCAGTATTGGCATTTGGAGGATAAGGAGCACACCGATTCCCAACAAGAAACCATAGAAACCGTGCGCCGGTTGGTCATAGATGCCATTGAACGGCAATTGGTATCCGATGTGCCGTTGTGTACGTTTCTGTCCGGCGGATTGGATTCCAGCATTATTTCCGCTGTGGCGGCACAGCGGTACGCGCGAGAAGGAAAGCAACTGGAAACCGTCTCCGTGACGTATCGGGACAACGCCAAATATTTTCAGGCATCGCATTTTCAGCCAAACAGCGATGACAGCTATATTGGCAAAATGAATGATGCAATCGGTGCAAACAATCATCTGATTGTCATTGATACGCCGCAGCTTGTTCGAGCGCTGTTTGAGGCGGTGGAGGCGCGGGATTTGCCGGGCATGGCGGATGTGGATGCGTCTTTGCTGCTTTTTTGCCGAGAAATTAAAAAAATCGGCACGGTGGCGCTTTCCGGCGAATGCGCCGATGAAATTTTTGGCGGATATCCGTGGTATCGGGATGCAGATATTCGCCGCAAGGCGGGATTTCCGTGGGCGCAGTCTACGCAGTACCGCGCGTCCTTTTTGACGCAGGAATGGCAGCAGCAAATAGATGCGGAGGCATTTGTCGACCAAAAATACCGGCAGACGATAACGCAGGTACTGCCGAACGGCGTGCGCGGAAAAGATGACCGACGCATTCGAGAGATGACGCGCTTGAATTTTGCGTGGTTCATGCAGACGCTGCTGACGAGAAAAGACAGTATGAGTATGTTCAGCGGTCTGGAAGTGCGTGTGCCGTTTTGCGACCACCGCATTGCGGAGTATCTGTATAACGTCCCGTGGAGCATGAAGGATTTGCAAGGGAGAGAAAAGGGGCTGCTGCGTGAAGCGGTCAAAGGCATTGTGCCGGAAGAAATACGCGTGCGAAAGAAAAGCCCGTATCCAAAGACGCACAATCCGGCGTATATGCGGGCGGTCAGCAATTTGCTGCGGCAGGTGCTGGATGAGGGAACGTCTCCGATGTTTGATTTTATTCGCAGAGATGCGCTCGAACAGCTGCTGACGGAGACGCGGGCGCAGCCGTGGTATGGGCAGCTTATGCAGACACCGCAGACTATCGCATATTTTTTGCAGCTGCATCACTGGATGCGGCTGTATCATGTGACGATTGGGTAACCTGTGCAGGTTTGTCCGGCATAATAGACAGCAAATGAGAGACAGCGGCTTCTTTCGGCAATGCGTGAGCTGCTATCTCTCATGGCTCTTTTCAAAAGGAGAAATTTGTGCTACAATAAAAAAAATACAAGGAGGAACGCATGCATGCGACATATTATCGACCTCAGTGATCTAACAATGGATGAATTCAATGAGCTGTACAAGCTCACTTCAAATATTATCGACCGACCCGAAGGCTATACGGATGCCTGCCGCGGCAAGGTTCTGGGAAGCCTGTTTTATGAGCCAAGCACCCGAACCAATCTGTCTTTTTCGACGGCTATGATGCGTTTGGGCGGCAATGTAGTCGGATTCTCGAATCCGAACTCTTCCTCAGCAACGAAGGGCGAGACGCTCAAGGATACCATTACGATGGTTTCCAATTATGCGGATATGATCGTCATGCGCAACCCGAACGAGGGTGCGGCAAAGGCGGCTTCCATGTTTTCTGAAGTGCCGATTATCAATGCCGGTGACGGCGGACACCTGCACCCGACACAGACGCTGGCGGATATGACGACGATTCTGCGTCTGCGTGGCTCTGCGGACAATATGAAAATCGGTCTGTGCGGTGATTTGAAGTATGGCCGCACGGTACATTCGCTGATTCACTTCCTTGCAAACTATGAAAATGTACAGTTCTATCTGATTGCACCGCGCGAGCTGGCAATTCCGGAATACCTGCGTCAGTTTATGGTAGAGCATCAGATGAAGTTTTACGAGGTATCCGGTTTAGAGCCGGTTATTCCGATGCTGGACGTGCTGTATATGACGCGCATTCAGAAAGAACGCTTTGCGAGCTTGGATGTATATGAGAGCCTGAAGGGTACATACTGTCTGACCAAGGCAAAGCTGCGCGATGCGAAAAAAGAACTGCTCATCATGCATCCGCTGCCGCGTGTCGATGAAATTGCACAGGATGTCGATGACGATCCGCGCGCGGTATACTTCGATCAGGCACGGTTCGCCATGTATGCACGCATGGCACTGTTGCTGACGCTGAGCAAACAGCCGCGCGTGCGCATGCCGAAACATTTGATTGGCATGCCGAATCTGCGCTGCACCAATCCAAAGTGCATCACGCACTCGGAGACGTATCTTCCGATGGATATTATCCACACGAAGGACGGAGAACGCTGTGTGTACTGCGACCATCTGGTTGAGCATGTGCCGGAACCGGAAGTGTCGGAAGAAGGATAAGCGGTTCTCCCGTGACGGATATTTGATACTTACAATGGAAAGCAAAAGCACTTCCTCGAGCGGAAGTGCTTTTGTTGTATCTTTATGGTATACTACCAGTGATAAGTGAGGCGAGCAAAACGTCCAGAAACACCGGCAGCAAAAATAGGATGACACTATAGCTGAGGAGGCTTGCCGTGCGCAGCAGGCGGGAACGGCTGCTGCAGCCGGGGAAATAACGCTGCACGTTGAGATAATCGCCGCAGAACAAAATGACAAGCAAAAATGCAGCGATAAATGCGATGCGGTCGAGCAAAACGTCGGCGGGATTGTCAGATGTGAGCGTAAAGCCGATATAAAACAGCATCGCATAGCCGATGGTAGAGAGCGTCATGTAAAACGGCTGAAGCGTGCGAAAGCCGGGTGGAAGAAAGCGATAAAACCGCTTGCCGCGCGTCATAACAGGTTTCGAGTCCGGAAGCAGCGCCTGACAGTCACACAGCAGCGCAGAAATGCTATCATATCGCGCCTGCGGGTCGATTTGTGTACATTTTTGAATAATTTTACCAAGTGCTCCGCTGACGGGAATATGTGTATCGCCGGTCAGCAGCATGTGCAGCAGCACGCCGACGGCGTAAATATCCGTTGCGGTCGTAGAAGAACCGAAGCCGAATTGCTCCGGTGCGGCATAACCGACGGTTCCAATCAAATCGGTGTCCCGCGTTTTCTCTGCATGACACTGCTTGGCGGCATTCATGTCGAGCAGCTTAATTGTTCCATTTTCCGTCAAAATGATGTTGGACGGCTTGATATCCCGATGGATAATAGCGGGAGAAAAAGCATGCAGCTCGCACAAGATATGGCACAGCTGGCAGATGATATCCAGCGCCTGCTGTTCGGGAAACGTCGCATTATCATCTAAAATTTCCTGTAGATTTCGGCCGGAAATATATTCCTCAATGACAATCAGCTGCTCCTCATCTTCCAGCACATCGAGCAGCTCCGGCGTGTTGGGAACATGATGCTGCAGCAATTGCAGATATACAGCTTTGTTATATTGCTTGCGCACCTTCATGACATATAGTTTGTGCGTCTGCCTGTGCTGCACAATGAAAATATTGCGAGCGGCGTTCAAATCGGCAATGTGCTGATAGCACGAGAGAATGAACTGGTTTTCCTGTGTCATATTGGATACGTTGCCTTTCGCTTTGAAGTATAGCATTTATTATAGAAATGGTAGAAAAAGTGGATGAGTAGGCGATACAGCGCAATGTAGAGACATTTATCGGCTGTTTAAGGCGGATATTGTGTAAAAACGAACACACGTATTTGAATGATCAGGTTCTTATAGATCTTCCTCATCTAAATTTAATAAACCGATGGATTCTGGAGTCCTGAGCAGGCTTTTGCCAGATCTATCAAATAGGTTGATTGATTTTCCGCCACCAGCTGTTCATAAATTCTCTTTAGCTGCATCTGCAATCTGACTTTTATCTCCGTTCAGTTCGATATAAGCAAAAAAACTCTCCGCCAATGGAATGGCGGTTTCGCAGTCGCCTTGTTCCTCTAAGTATGATACATACTCCCACATGGCGACTCTCTTCAGATCGTTGCTTTCTTCCAATTTAATAGCCTCTTCGAATGTCTGTTTGATTTCATCAGATCTGTTTGGATCATGTGTCCTCGTTTTCAGAATTTTGATCCTAACCAGCAAATCCTGCACGTGCTGTTCCAGCTTTTCATTTATTTACTGGTTCATCTGCTGTGCCCATCAGAGAATGGGCAAGGACATCTCGAAAATTTTTTAGGAATTTAATTCCGATTTCTTTTAATATATCTATTATATCACATTTTTTACTCCGCTGCTTTTTTGAGAGATAACAACAATTGGGTTCAAAACCGGCAGAAGAAAGCATATGATAGTGAACTGCATCTTGTTTACACAAATGAGGTGCGTTTTACTATGTAGAGCAATTTCACTTGCTTTTATTATTCGCATTTTATACAAAATCAAATGTGATTCTTTGCATATGATTCACAAAGATTAAGATAATGTTAAAAAGTTGTTGCAAAACTGCTAAGATTATGTGTATTATATATGTTGCTTTGGTGAATCAAAAGCTCGGCTAGTCAGAATGTAAAAATGTAAATTGAAAAGAAAGACAGAAGGTAAAAAATGAACAAGGCAGTTATACAGCGTATTGCTCTATTTATGGCAATGCTGATTGGGTTGGAGTGTCTGCCTGTGGAAGCATTGGCGGTAGAAAATTAAGTTAATGCTTCCACATATACTCCGACTCTCGACATCAATGAAGAAGAAACTTCGATTGAAGTCGTTGGAGAATTGGAAGATCAACGAAGTGTATATACAAAATCTTTTCGTCTAAGTGATGGAACGATATCTACTGTTGAATATGAATCCGATGTTTATTACAAAGATGAAGATGACGAATGGCAGCCGATTGATAATAGTCTGATATTTGAAGATGCCCAAGGAAACACTGGCGCAGAAGCTGAGAGCAGTACTATATTTATTTTTGGATAAAACTAATATTTGATTTTGAGAATGATGTTTTGTAAAGTTAAATCATATTTTGTTAATAAGTAGGTGAGTAAATGATTAGAGGATTGTCTTTTCAAGTATACGCCGAGGATATAGATGATATTTTATGTAAAATATTGGAATCTATTCCTGCAGAAAAATATCACTGGTTTAATGACTTAAAACAAACGGAAGGTTGGTACTACACAGCACAAGGAGATGTTGAACCATTTTTGGATCGAATGTATTATACAGGAAAAGAGCTGTTAACAGAGTTTAGAAAAAGATATATGGTTATTTTTCTAAAATTGTCAGCTTATTTGGATGAAGACTACAAAGAAATTCACACCTATGAAGAATTTTATGAAAGTAAATGTGAATTTATGATTTTAGCATATGATTGTAACTTCTTTGAGATTTATTCTAAAAATCATTGCATAATTCAAAACATATATGACAGTGTGAGAAGAATTAAATCTTCGAACATCCAATATATTTTGGACACTAATGATGAAAGAAAAGTTTTGGATGTGTTATAAGTTTTGCTAAGTAACGCTGATTAATAGAAGAAACAGTTGATTGTTTAGTCGTCAACTATACGTATGACTCATTCGGAAACAAGACAAGCGTAAGTGTAGGAAACAGAGAGCTGGCACGGTACGAATACGCACCGAATAACGGCAATCTGATTAAAACAACCTATGCGAATGGCAATACGGTTGAATTGGTCTATGATGTCTTTGACAGAGTTGTTGAAGAAAAGTATAATGGAACTGTCAAATACCGCTATGTGTACAATGGTGAAGGTGATCTGGCAAAGAAGATCGAGGTGCAGCGCAGCGGTCTGAGTGAAAAAGAAGTCAATGTAGTCAACTATGAATACGACAGCTTGGATCGACTGATTCACAGCTCAGAAGAACGTATAGAAGACGGCAAGACAACCGAAGTGCAGCGCAGCGAGCATATCTACGATGGTGAAAACCGGATTACGAAGCAGAGCTGGTCTGTAGGAGGAGAAGCTGGCCGTTCAGAAAACTATACTTACAGCACAACAGATGGCACGCTTCAAAGCATGAAGACGGCGAATGGAGAAACCATTTCGTTCGAATATGATGCGCTGAAACGGCTGAAAAACATCAAGAGCAAGCATGGCAGTGGTACTGATTTTATCACGCAAACGTATACCTATAAAGATAGAGCTGGACAAACGACTGATGGCAAGCAGCTGACAACCAACCAGATTGCGAACATTGCATATACCGGTATTGTTAATCCGTTTAATTTGTCCTATGAATACGATGCGATTGGCAATGTATCTAAGGTTTTACAGGGATCAACAGTAGTAGCAGAGTATCAGTATGATAAACTCAATCAGCTGATTTCAGAAAAGCTGCCACAGCAAAATCTGAAATACACATATACTTACGATACATCTGGCAATATTCGAACGGTTGAAACGACAAATACCAAAACGAAGAAGACCACAACGGACACGTATGAGTATACGGATTCGGATTGGAAAGACCTGCTGACCAGTTACAACGGCACTGCGATTACGTATGATGCTGTTGGCAATCCATTGAGCTATAACAATGGTACTGCATGGAAATTCACGTGGGAAAATGCACATGATCTTGCAACAGCCAAGGGCAACGGCAAGTCTATCTCTTATCATTATGATATGGATGGCGTGCGCGATAGCAAGACAGTAGACGGTGTAAAGCATGAGTATATCACGCAGGGCGGTAACGTCACATTGGAGCGTTGGAACGATGGCGAAGAAAAGAGCCTTGAGTTCATTTATGATAATGGTGGCGCACCGTATAGTGTCATTTATTCTCGTGGTAATGAAGTAGATACGTATTATTATATCCTGAACCAGCAGGGCGATGTCATTCGTATTGTTGATACTTCCGGCAAGACTGTTTCGGAATATACTTATAACGGCTGGGGCGAAATCCTCAATGTCTCCAATGCAAAGGATTCCGAAATCGGCACACTGAACCCAATTCGCTACTGCGGTTATTATTATGACTCCGAACTGAATATGTATTATCTCCAGAGCCGGTATTATGATCCGGTGATGAAGAGAATGATTGCTTCAGATGATGAGAGTGCCACATCGGCATCGACAATCATTAATAATAATTTATTCTCTTATTGTGACAATAATCCAGTAAATAGAGTTGATGCAGGCGGAGGATTTTGGACAGAAGCTATAATAAACGCTGGAATAAGTGCTGCGGTTTATGCAATTGAAATGTATGTTGAAGGAGAACAATTCAGTTGGCGTGAATGTGGAATTCAGGCTTTATCAGGGGCCGTTTCAGGAATGAAGAGCAATCCTGTTACAACTACTATTTCTGCTTTCATGACTGCACGTTCGATATATTATACTGTACAGAGTTATGATTTAAAAACAAAGGAAGGTGCAATTGCATGTGCGTTAGATATAGCAACCGATATCGCTTTAGATAGTTCCATAGACAAATTAGAAGGATCAACTGGCTTGGTAAAGAAAGCTAGTCATACAAGCAAACCTAAAGCGAAAGGTTCTAAAAAACCTGATTCGGTATCTAAAGGACACGGAAAATCGAAAAGGGTAAGTTTAACAAGTATAAAACGAAAAATTTCTGGATTACGTCAAAAATTCAGTGGAAAAGTAAAAACTGCTGGGGTTGCTGGGAAAAAATTGATTGAACGAGCTAAGGCTGGAATTGCTTCTATTAGGAATAGAGAACGTCATATTCTGGCAAGAATCGGGTTAAGAGTCCATCTGAAGATTGGAAAATGGTTTTATAAACGATTTAGCCGGCACCGTACTTAATTAAAAATAGGAGAGAGTATGAGTAACATCCATATTCTCTCCTATCAAAATGAATAAATAAAAAAGGAGAATAGTCTTTTGAAATATGAATATGGTGCAGTAGATACAGTGGGCTTTTTTTTCGTCACTTATTTTTTGCTATTTTTAGGACATGCATTTGCAATGGGATTGATACGAGGTATTTTAAATAATAAAGTTGGAATCGATAAAGCGGATGAGATAGCGTATAAAGAACTTGAAACATGCACATGGATACATAAATTATTTCAAACATATATTTTGAAATATGTACCGGAGAAGAAAAAATCGTTTCTTTTTTATGATTTTTTGGTAAGTATATATCTATTTTGCATGATAACGTTGCCAATACATGTTGTTGTGTATTTCATAACGGGGTATACAATAACAGGGAGTATTAGTGATATTATTATTAACAAATATCTCGTGTTTACTTCATTTTTATTTTTAACGACATTGGCGATCAGTGAATTACAAGATTTGGTATCGGATTCTCAAAATTTTGAAGAAAGACCTATTGAAGTACGTTATTTTAAGTCCTACGAACGCGCGTGGGAAAAATGGATGCATATAAAAGAGAATGATGAAATTTTATACAAGACAAAACGAAAAGCTCTGATTCGTGCAGGTATACATCTTTCACTCACAACTTCCGAATTATTAAAACAATATGATATAGAAAAAATACAAGAAAAATTAGAGAATATTTATTGGAAACTGACAGAGTTTGATAAGGATGCTGTTCAGTTTCAATTGTATACACATGGATTTTTTAGTGAGGAGGCATCAAATTTTACAAATGATTTATGGATTTTCCCAGATGAAACGTATGCGCAGATACAGCGAATACGGAAGAGTTATGATTGTACAGACCAAAAGAGCAGAAAGAAATGCTTGGAAAAAATAGATTCCGAACTGCATCTCTATGCAATGAATCTTGATAACTGTGTAAAAAAGACAGATAAGATCGGCTATATTTGCGAATTAACGCAAAGAAATTTAATACATGCGATAGATGCTTATGAAGATTTGTTGCAGCGATATTTGATTGCAATGGACACTGAAAGACAACTGACAGAAAGTGTGGAAAATTCTAAACAAGACATCGCCTATTACAGAGAATGTATTGCAGAACGGCAGAAATGGCTGGATTCTAATCAAGAATAAGTTTCTTCCTTACACAGTGCTTGGTGATTTCTATCATCGGTCTGGTGCTTGCTGTACTGAATATGGTGGTTGGTGCTGTTTTGGCAGCAGCTTAACAAAAACAGAGAGATAAAATGATATAATGGAAAAGAGAATCAGCTGCGTGGGGCAGCTGCTTCTCACAAAACTTGGCAATGTATCTAAGGTTTCGCAGGGATCAACAGTAGTAGCCGAGTATCAGTATGATAAACTCAATCAGCTGATTTCGGAAAAACTGCCACAGCAAAATCTGAAATACACATATACTTACGATACATCTGGCAATATTCGAACGGTTGAAACGACAAATACCAAAACGAAGAAGACCACAACGGACACGTATGAGTATACGGATTCGGATTGGAAAGACCTGCTGACCAGTTACAACGGCACTGCGATTACGTATGATGCTGTTGGCAATCCATTGAGCTATAACAATGGTACTGCATGGAAATTCACGTGGGAAAATGCACATGATCTTGCAACAGCCAAGGGCAACGGCAAGTCTATCTCTTATCATTATGATATGGATGGCGTGCGCGATAGCAAGACAGTAGACGGTGTAAAGCATGAGTATATCACGCAGGGCGGTAACGTCACATTGGAGCGTTGGAACGATGGCGAAGAAAAGAGCCTTGAGTTCATTTATGATAATGGTGGCGCACCGTATAGTGTCATTTATTCTCGTGGTAATGAAGTAGATACGTATTATTATATCCTGAACCAGCAGGGCGATGTCATTCGTATTGTTGATACTTCCGGCAAGACTGTTTCGGAATATACTTATAACGGCTGGGGCGAAATCCTCAATGTCTCCAATGCAAAGGGTTCCGAAATCGGTACTATCAATCCAATTCTTTATCGCGGTTATTATTATGACTCTGAACTGAATATGTATTATCTCCAGAGCCGGTACTATGATCCGGTGATGAAGAGAATGATCGCATCAGATGATGAGAGCTTGACGTCTGATGCAACGTTGAATAATAATAATCTGTTTGCTTATTGTGATAATAATCCGGTTTGTAAAGCAGATATTGAAGGTGAAATTCCAGCAGTTGTTGTTGGCGCAATAATCGGTGCTACTGCTAATGTTGCACTCCAAATGCTTACCAATAGTTTTGAGGGCAACCGCCTTACATATGGGTTGGGGACAGCGGCTGTATCGGGTGCTGTATCAGGCGCAATATCTACCATAGATTTACCTATTCGCGGTGTGATGATTGCGAATGGTTTAATAACAGGAGTTGCGTCGGCTGCACAACAAGTCATCGATGCGAAAAAAAGTCATACAAAACCTAATCCTAGATCAATTGCTACTAGGGCAGTTAAAGATGGTGCATTTGGAGCGATAGGGTCAATAGCTGGAGCAGGACATAATGTACAAAAAACATCATATTGGAAGCCAAAGTCTAAAAACGCAAAAAAAGGCGCTTCGATAGTATCTAGAGCTGTTAAGAAATGCGCAAGGACTGTATCGACCAAAGCAAAGAAGACTTCTAAGATGATGAAGGCTGTAACAAAGATTCACACGAAAGCTAAACAATTTATAGGCAGATTGAAGGGTCCGAGTAACAAAGTTAAGTGGAATAAATATGTGTGGAATACATATTGTAGCTTTGCTATAAACTTTCTGATAGGATCGGCTAGATATACTTTTAGACATTAATACTGGAATGAGGGGAAATATAATTGAACAGAAACGAAGATCCTGATGGTATTCTTTTGGGCGGTGTTTTAATAATGCTTCTTGCATTTTTAGATTCCTCGTGTGCTTGGATAGGCGGAATTGTAATTATCCTATTTGGAATAAAGAGTATGATGAATAATCCTGTTTTTAGCAAAAAATGTTTAGTTGGCATAATATTGGCTATTACAGGAAGTATACTAGGACTATGGTTGTCATAAACGTATTGCGAGCAAGCGGAGCAAGAGCAAACATGGCAGTGGTACTGACTTTATCACGCAGACATATACCTACAAAGATAAAGCCGGACAAACGACTGATGGCAAGCAACTGACAACTAATTAGATTGCGAATATTACATATACAGGTATTGTTAATCCGTTTAATTTGTCCTATGAGTATGATGCAATTGGCAATGTATCTAAAGTTTCGCAGGGATCGACAGTAGTAGCCGAGTATCGGTATGATAAACTCAATCAGCTGATTTCAGAAAAGCTGTCACAGCTATATAATTTTGCAATAAAACAAAAAGGAGTAAATAACAATGGAAACTAAGAAGAGTGCAACTGCGGCATTAGTCGTAGCGATTATTGGACTGATTTTATCTTTACTGTTCGCTTTAGGCGGATTGGTATTGAGCATTATCGGTATTGTTCTGGCTGCAAAGGCAAAGGCACAGCAGTGGAGCAAGGCAAATGCCGCGCTGGTGATTTCTATCATCGGTCTGGTGCTTGCGGTACTTAATATGGTGGTTGGTGCTATTTTGGCAGCAGCTTAACAAAAACAGAGAAAAAGAAGGCATATGGTAGTTTTACACTGCCGTATGCCTTCTTTTTGTTTTACATTGCCAATTCTAGCAGTCCCCAAACGGTACTTTGTTCATTCTTATAAACGATAACTTCGTCCATTTGAAAGCCAGAATAACGGCACTCTGCCCATGTGCAGTGAGCACCTGGTTGAATCTTCTGAAGTTTCTCCCAGTTTAACTGCCCATCAGTTCCTAACCGCCCATCGTATCGATTGCCGGTTGCCACTTTATAGATGGCCATAAATCCTGTAGATTCGTGACCACCACCATATTTGGCATCCGCTTTAGATGTGTAGCCGAGTGATTTAATTGCATCTGGTGCAAAATAAGTGCCTTGACCGTAAGCTTTTCCAGTGATCACAACCCCAATTGGGTTAATGGTTAAACCATTGGTAAGAATGCTCCACCAGTTTTGATGCTTTGAACCATGAAAAAGGTAATCAACACCATGGTTTTCGGACAGATGTTCTTTGCTGCAGAAAGAGAGAAAATCCTTATGAAAAGCCGAACCTGCAAATTTGTTTCCGCACAGAGAGCGCAATGTCTCCGCTACATTTTGAAGGGAGTGAAACACTATGACAGCGAACCCGATTTTGCTTTAGAAAAAATATAGTCGTGTTATCGAGTGCTTTGCTAAACAGCAGGAACTTTCACTGGATGCGGCATTGGATTTCTTTTATCATTCCCAAGTCTATCAGCTGATCCGTGATGGCGTTTCCGAACATTTTTGAATTCTAATGTAAGTGTAGAAGAACAATCTCGTACTACTGCGCAGGATAATACACAAGATGCAACAATACCTCCAAAACGAAAAAAGGGATAACGACAGCATGAAAAATCATGTACAGTCGTTATCCCTTTGCGGTTCGTAATCTGTATCTATACCATATCGCATCAGATAAAAAATATCAAGGACGCAAGATGAAAAAATTATTGACAAATCAACTGCAAGTAGATGCACCTTTCACATATGTGACGAATCTGGAACAGGTTGGTGAAAATACGTATTACGGAACCAGTTTCTTCGGCGACCTTGCTGTTAATGGGCATACAGCAGCTTGTCTATGTTTCGCTCTATATGTGGATCTATCTGGCGCTACCGCATTTTCATTTGGTGCTTGTCTATGCGATACCATTCCTGCTATAATGGGCATAGAGATCAAAAATGGGAGGAATTTGTATATGGAGAGACCGAACATCACCAAAGAAACAACAGAGACTTTGCTGGAAACCAAGTTTTTAATTGTTGTGGTGCAGGAAGCAGGACAGGAAGCAAGACTGCTGTTGACGTATGAATTTCGCTATCCGACCGGTCAACTCTTGCTCAGCCCACCGACTGGACTAATTGATCCGCAGGATAAAGAAAAAGTTCAGCCGCTCTTGGAAACGGCAGCGCGTGAAATTCACGAAGAAACAGGCTTGACTGTACGGGAGAGTGACAGCCTGCGTGTAATCAAGCCGTGTCTGTTTAGTTCTCCGGGCATGACAGAGTGGAACCAATAAGGAGAAGATACTTATGTTGTTCAAACCAACGTTTTCTGTCACTGATCGTCTGCTTGAGACACAGCCGCAGTTGATTGAAGCGGAGATGCAGGACATTGAGCACACGCGGCTCAACCGTGCGATGCATATGCACGATGACCGTGTAGAAATTCGCCTGATTCGCCGCGGAAACGGGATACACATTATAGATGGACGCACATATGCCACGCAGGCGGGAGACATTTTAATTTTTCACCCGTATGTTTTGCATGATGAATGCGCCGATCAGATGGCAGGATTGGAAATTTTGGGCTGTTCTATCGGTAACATTCGGATTAAAAACCGGAAACCAAACCATATTCTTCCGGATGATTGTTCTCCGGTTATCCGAGGCGGGTGGTGTACGCAGGAAGCCGAAGCCCTGCTGTCTATGATTTATGAAGGACAGATGAAAACGCCGAAGGTCACACAAGAAATGCAGGATCACTTGATTAGCACGCTGGTTTTGCTACTGTATCAAGCGGGAACACTAAACAGGGAACTGTATCAGGGAAAAGTATATGAGGTGAGCCGAGCAATTCAAGATTATATTGACCAACATTACTTGGAGGAAATTGTCATTTCAGACATTGCGCAGCATTTGCATATGGGAGAATCATATTTATCCCACACGTTTAAAAAAGCAACCGGATATTCGATTTTACAGTATGTGATTCGCCGCCGGATCGGAGAAGCGCAGTCTTGGCTGCTGATGAGTAAGCTGCCGATTACAGATATTGCGACGAAAGTCGGCTATAACAGTGTCAGCCACTTCCACAATGCGTTTCGAAAAGCTGTTGGTATGACGCCGCAGCAGTATCGCACTTATTGGCGGCATCAATAACATCTTTCCGGCGTACAACCAACCATCTGGCTGCCGGCTAGCGGTATGATCTGGACATGATTCTGCTGTCCAGTTCGGGACATGGCGGCAACTTTCTGTCCGACGAAGAGTACGACATGCTGTTCACCAAGGATAAGCCGATCATCTTTGCATTTCATGGTTATCCGACTCTGATTCACGAGCTGACCTATCGCCGTTATAACCGTCAGCTGCACGGTTGCGGTTACAAGGAAGAGGGCACCATCACCACGCCGTTTGATATGCGTGTACAGAACGACATTGACCGTTTCCACCTAGTTCAGGACGTTCTGCAACTGAAAGTGGCAGGCATAATTCCGCTTTCGCTGAAAGTATGACTCTTATTGAATAAATCAAGAGACCGCATAGCAGAGTTTTCTCTGTTGTGCGGTCTCTTTTGGCGTTCGTGCAGGAATTTGCAATCTAAAAGAAAAAACAGGTAAAAAAACGGAAAATACACAAAAAACTTGTGCAAGAATCAGCAGGCGAAACCACGGTATCTGTCCTATAATAATGACAGAAACAAGAAAGCGATACATCAAAACTGATGAAAAAATCGCGGCTGTTTCGGCAAAAATACGTATTTATTGCTGCAAAAAAATAAAAAAGGAGAAAGAGACGATATGAGTTTTTTTAGTTCCATGCCATGGGTCGTCATTACGTTTCTGTTTTTCACTGTATTGGTTGCTGTCATTTCAGCAGTCAAGACAAAAGGAGATCAGCTGGACACCAATGATGGCTACTTTCTCGCAGGACGAGGTCTTCCGGGCTTTGTCATTGCAGGCTCTCTATTATTAACGAATTTATCCGCCGAACAGTTGGTTGGTACAAATGGTCAGGGTTGGGCTACCAATATGAGCCCGATGGCGTTTGAGGTAGGTTCGCTGTTCACATTGTTCGCGTTGGCATATTTCTTCCTGCCGACATATTTGAAGTATGGCGTCACCACGATGCCGGAACTGATGGAGGCGCGTTTTGACCGAACCACACGATTGATTTTCTCCGTGCTGACGGTTGTCATGTACTCCATTCTGAATCTACCGGTTATTCTGTATTCTGGTGCAGTTGCGTTTGAGAGAATTTTTGACTTCTCTGGTTCGTTGGGTATGTCCCGCTTCACAGCGGTTACCATTCTCTGTGTAATTATTGGCATTGTCGGCGCTTGCTATGCTATCTTTGGCGGATTGAAAGCGGTTGCTGTATCCGACACCATCAACGGCATTGGCTTGCTGATCGGCGGCTTTATGATTCCGTTCCTCGCGCTGGCTGTTCTGGCAAAGGAGACCGGAGGCAGCGGCATCATTGATGGCTTTATGTATATGGCACATACCGAACCGACAAAGCTGAATGCTTGGTCTCCATGGGATGCAGCGCAGCCGGCTCTTCCATGGCCGCTGATTTTCACCGGCATGTTCTTTTACAATCTGTTCGCATGGTGCACGCATCAGTCCTTTGTACAGCGCACACTGGCGGCAAAGAATCTGGCGGAAGGTCAGAAGGGCGCAATTTACTGCGGGTTCCTGAAGTCCATCGGATTCTTTTACATTGTTCTGCCGGGTGTTATCGCATACTTCCTGCCGTCTATTCAGGACACCATTGCAGCAGCTGGCAGCAATGCGATTGACGTAGCATATCCTGCTCTGGTGGCAGCAGTTATCCCGAAGCCAGTGCTTGGTTTCTTCGCAGCCGTTCTGTTTGGTGCGATTCTGTCGTCCTTCAACTCGGTTTTGAACTCTGCTTCGACTATGTTCGCACTGGACATTGTCAAAGCAGCAGTCAAGCCGGATCAGCCGGAGATCTATTATGTAAAGGTTGCGAAGCGTTTTGGCACAGTTGTCGCAGTGATTTCCATTGCCATCTCTCCGTTTATCGCTTACGCAAACGGCATCACGACCTTTCTGAACTCCATGATGCAATTCTTGGGTCTGCCGATTTTGACCACGATTATGGGCGCCATCTTCTTCAAGAAGGCTCCGAACTGGACGCCTAAGGTAGTGACGGTATTGCATATCGTTGTCTATGCAGCATTTCTCATTATTCAACCAACCTATCCAACAAATGGAGAGCCGGTACACTATCTGTATGCAATGGCTGTTCTGTTCGTAATTGAAATCGCGTTCTACATGATTCTCAACAAGGCGAGCAAGCAGGAGGAATGGAATCCGCCGGCAACCAGCACGGTTGATCTGACTCCGTGGAAATATCGCCACATTGTGTGCATCATCGGTGCAGTTCTGGCAATTGCTTTGTATATCTTCTTCTCGCCTATTGGCATTGCGGCATAAATACGAAGATTTATCACCGCACTTCTATAAACTCTCTCCCTGTCATCCCTCTGCTTGTCCTCAGACAGCAGAGGGAAAGACAACTGTGCAGGAATTTGCAGTCCGCACGGAAAATCACCGAAAAGATCACTGCATTTCCGTAAAAATCATGCAGGAATTGGAAAGTCAAACAGAACAATCTATCGTATACTAAAGTCAACAAAAAAGAACGACAAACAAAAAACAATAACAAAAAACAATAAGGAGGAAACAATTATGATCTTCGGAGAAAAGAATGTAGATACACCGATCCGTTGGGGCATGGTAGGCGGCGGACGCGGCAGCCAAATTGGCTATATCCATCGCTCCGCAGCATTGAGAGATTTTAACTTTGAGCTGGTAGCCGGTGCATTCGACATCGTACCGGAACGCGGTATCGAATTCGGCGAAAACTGCCACGTAGCAGCAGACCGCTGCTATTCAGATTATCAGACCATGTTTGAAGCAGAAGCAGAGCGCCCGGACGGCATTCAGGCTGTATCTATTGCAACGCCGAACTTTACCCATTATGAAATCGCAAAAGCAGCACTGGAAGCAGGACTGCATGTATACTGTGAAAAGCCGCTGTGCTTCACCTCTGAGCAAGCAGAAGAACTGGAAACTCTGGTCAAGAAGTCCGGCAAGATCATGTTTGTCTCGTATGGCTATGCAGGCCATCAGATGATTGAGCAGGCGCGCAAAATGGTAGAAAACGGCGATCTGGGCAAAATTCGCATCATCAATATGCAGTTTGCACACGGCGGCAACAACGTAGCCGTAGAAAAGAAGGCAGCTTCTCAGGCTTGGCGCGTGGACCCGAAGAAGGCTGGTCCGGCATTCTCGATGGGCGATGTCGGCACACATATGCTGTATCTGACCGAAGCGATTTGCCCGCAACTGCATATCAACCGACTCATGTGTACCAAACAGTCTTTTGTAGAGGGCAGAATGCTGGAAGACAATGCCATGACGATTATGGAATATGACAACGGTGCCATCGGCTATATCTGGTCGAGCGGCGTCAATGCCGGAGAACAGTTTGGCTTCCGCATCCGCATTATCGGCGAGAAGGCTTCTGTTGCTTGGGACGCAGAAAAGCCGAATTACCTCTCCTACGAGGTACAGGGTGAGTCTCCGCGAATGCTGAGCAGAGGCAACAGATATCTGTATCCGGAAGCACTGGCAGATGACCGCATCGGCGGCGGACATCCGGAAGGGCTGTTTGAGGCATGGAGCAATTTGTATACTAAGTTTGCCATTGCCATCGACCGCTGCGAGAAGGGCAAAGCTGTTGACTTCTGGTATCCGGACATTCATGCCGGTGTGCTGGGCGTCAAGTGGGTAGAAAAGTGCGTAGAGTCCGCGGATAAGGATTCCGCATGGATTACATTTTAAGGAGGAACTTGACAATGAGTATTGATCCAAAAGATTTTGATATGCCGGTAGCATCCTTTAATCCGAATCCGATGAAGCTGGGCTTGTTTACTGATGGCCTGCCAGATATGCCGTTTGAACAGGTGCTGGATGAGGCAGTAAAGATGGGCATTCAGGTGCTGGAAATTGCAACAGGCGGTTACTCCTGTGCACCGCACCTCGACATGGAAAAGCTGCTGCATAGCGCACAAGCGCGCAAGGAATTCATGCAGGCGATTGAGAGCCGCGGCTTGGAGCTGTACGCATTGAACTGTTCTGCCAATGCCATTGGACCGGGCGAACGATGGGCGAGCCATGCGCCGGATGTCATGAATACCTTCCGTCTGGCAGAATTGCTGGGTGTCAAGCATGTAGTTGCACAGTCCGGTCTTCCGGCAGGTGCACCGAATGACACAACTTTGAACTGGGTCACCCACACATTTCCGCCGGAAATGATGGATGTGCTCAAGTATCAGTGGGGCGTTGCCATTGACTTCTGGACCAAGGCTGCGGATCTGGCAAAATCCTGCGGCGTAGAGACCATCGCACTGGAAAATCATCCGATGAATCTCGTATACAATGTGCCGACCGTGCTCAAGCTGCGCGAGGCCGTTGGCGACATCATCGGTCTGAACTTGGATCCGAGCCATGTCTTCTTTATGGGCGGCGATCCGCTGGCTATGGCGCGAGAGCTGTGCAAGCAGAAGGCAGTGTACCATGTACACGGCAAGGATTCCCGCATCAATCCGCACATTAAGGGGCTGGATTGCTATGAGCAGGGCATTTACAACGGTCCGGTAGTCACCCGTTCTTGGAACTATGTTGCTGTCGGCTATGGACACGACGCCCTGTGGTGGAAGACCTTCTTCGCAACACTGGCAGAGGGCGATTATCACGGTCCGGTATCCATCGAGGTAGAAGATCCGCTGATGCCGAACAACCTGATTGCCATCCAAAAGTCCGCAGCATTCCTGAAGGAAACCATGCTTTCTTGATAGACACCGATACAGAGGAGGAGTACTTATGAAAATCGCATTTGACGGCAGCGCATTCTGGGAAACCGGTATGACATACGAGGAACAGTACGATACCGTTGCTCGTGCAGGCTATGAATACATCAATCCGTACAACGCAGACTTCCCGGGTTTTTGGAAGCGTCCGAAGGCAACCAAGGAGGAAGTGCTGTGGCACAAAAAGGCAATTGCCGACGCCGGTTTGAAGATTGCTTCTCTGACAACCGGCTTTCATTGGCAGGATCCGGACGAATTCGTTCGTCAGTACGCCGTAGACTGCTGGAAGAAGATGTTTGAGATCGGCGAACTCATGGATGTCCGCGTCTTTAACACAGAGCTTGGTCCTGGCAGACAGAATCCGGAGCTGTGCGAAGCAAAGCTCATGAGATCTCTGGACGAGCTGGTTCCGATTATGGAGCAGCGCGGCATCCGTCTGGACATTCAGGCGCATCCGGATGATTTCTACGAGCACAATAACGATGCGTATGACATCATTCGCTACTATGACAGCCCGTCGCTGGGGTATCTGTACTCCATTCCGCACACGTTCCATTACGATGGCGGCAAGGGTGACATCGAGCACAACCTGAAGTATGCGCGCAAGCATCTGAAGCACGTTCTGTTCGCAGACACCTACGACTACACCAAGCTGTTCCGCTACAACATCAATCCGGCGCCGCTGTACGCAAACGGCACGGTGCGCGCCCATGCACACATCGGCCACTTGGGCGAAGGCGACATTGATTTCGACCGCATCTTTCAGACGCTGCGCGAAATCGGCTTCAACGAGCAGGATGACACCATCGCAACGTTTAACCCGCTGGGCTTCCCGGAGCGCGCGATCTCCGACGGCATCCGCACCCGCGAGATCATGGAGAAAAACTTGGTCGGCGTGCCGAGCATTACCGAGCCGATGCCGGAAGGCTACGGCATGTATGCACGATAAATATTTACAGAATAGAAAGCCGTAGGTTATGCATGACGCATAGCCTGCGGCTTTTGCTGGCGCCGAATAGGCATGATAAAAACCACTCGTTGAACGAGTGGTTGATAAAAAATCTTAAAGAAAAGTCGAAACCTCCTGTTGTGGATGCGGTTTATGGAGCAATATGCTTCCATGTTCGTTGCTTACAAACATGACTCGGGAACCTCTTTTATTGTGATTTGTCCATTTTTGAATCTTTATGGTGTTTTCGTTCTTTTTCTCTCAAAAAGCTGTTGGGAAATAGAAAAATGTTATTCTTATACTTATAAAAGAAATGGAGGTGTTTCTCTTATGAGCACAAAAAAGGCAGATGTAAAAATCTGTGAAAAATGTTTATTAACAATAGAAGAAGCTGCTGCTTATTCTAACATCGGAATCAATAAGCTCCGAGATCTTACAAATGATGCAACTTGCCCATTTGTATTACATGTAAGTGCTAATAAGCGTCTTATCAAACGTAAGGCGTTTGATAAGTTCGTAGATAACAGTTATTCCCTTTCATTTCTCATGGTTAAGCAAGGATTTTTGTGACGTGTATCATTGTAGCAATATTGTTGACATGATATAATACAATAGATTACAAGATGAGTCAATCTTTGCTTTGGTGTTTGAAAGGAGGCTATAATGCCAAAGTCAAGTAGACGAAAGGATTCCAAAATTATATTTTTATTTTAATTGCAAAAAAATATTAAACTCACATTTATTATAGAATAGAAAGGAACACGGAAAAATGCAAGAAAAAATTACCGAGGAGTTGCTGTCCGTCTTGAAGCAGACATCTTCCGATGAGATCGGACAGGTGTTGTGTGAGGAAAAACAACACCTGTTTTGCGGCACAGAACCATTTTATAATTACATTCGAGACGTGCTCAAACACAACCAATTAACCCAGCAGCAAGTGTTTCATCGGGCTGGATTTTCCGAACGGTATGGCTATGGCCTGCTGTCCGGAGAAAAGCATACCAATCAGCGCGACTATATTTTGCGCATTTGCTTTGCGGCACAGTGCTCGCTGGAACAAACACAACGCATTCTGCGGCTGTACGGCATGAGCACGCTGTATGCCCGCATTCCGCGCGATGCGGTGTTTCTTGTTGCGCTGAATCAGAAAATATGTGAGATAGAACAGGTCAATGCGCTGCTGGTCAAGCAAAATATGCCGCCGCTCAAAGGGAGCGAAAGTGAAAAAGGAAAGTCCCGGTAGATGTACTGGGACTTTCCTTTTTATGTAGGGATATGGGAGAAAACTGTGAAAAATTCTCTCAATCCTGTTCTTTTTTGTCTTCTGCGTCGCCGTTTTCCAGTGCGAGCTGATGCATGATAAACTGGCGCGCGGTTCGCGGCGAACGGCCGCCTCTGCGCGTTGCAAAGCGTTCTGCGAGCAGATGCAGCTTGTCCAAATCCAGCGTCAAGCCGTAATCCTCAGCCAGCTGCTCAACGATAGACAGGTACTCGTTTTTAACCGGCTTGGAGAATGTGATCTGAATGCCAAAGCGGTCGGACAGAGATGATGCGGACTCCATGGCATCGCGGCGGTGAATGTCATCACCTTCGCGCTCGGAGAATTTCTCGCGAATGATGTGTCTGCGGTTGGAAGTCGCATAGATAACCAAATTGTTTGGCTTGCCTGCAACGCCGCCCTCGATAAATGCCTTGAGTGCAACAAAACGCTCGTCTTCGGAATTGAAGGTCAAGTCGTCCAAGAACAGAATGAATTTAAACGGACTGTGCACAATGCGCTCGCAAATCATAGGAAACGCCTGAATCTCGGACATCGGCATCTCGATGATTTTCAAGCCGCGGTCAGCGTATTCGTTGGCAATTGCCTTGACAGTGGAGGATTTGCCGCAGCCCTTGTCACCGTACAGCAAAATGTTATTAGAAGTTCTTCCGGCGAGCAGGGCAAGCGTGTTGTCTCGAATGGTCTTTTTCTCCAGCGTGTAGCCCTTCAAATCGGTCAGGCGAATCGGATCTGGATGCTCGATCGGCTGGAACTGGTTGTTAACAATCTGATATGCGTTTGCGCGGGCAAAGTAGCCAAAGCCCTGCTTGCGGTACAGCTGACACAGACCCTCGCAGTTTCCGAACGGCAGCGGAGAGCCGGCGGGGAAGGTCGGCAGCTCCTGCAGTGTGCTGCTAAATTTCGGATAGGCCTTGCCTGCGAATTCCAGAAAATCCGCGCCGGACAGAGAAATCAGCGTGTTGATTGTGTACAAATCGAAATCAATCGCCTTGCGGATTTCTGCCGACAGCGGCTGATGCAGCTGGTTGGTCAGCACGTTGATATCAAAATGAATCTCCTGTGCGAGGAGCTTGCCGAGGTCTCGGTTTTCAAAATGGAATCGGCAGAGCTGTGCGTATTTCTGACAAAACTCTACCGGCGTGGTGTACAGAGCAGACATCGTGTCCTCATACGCCTTGTATACCTCTGTGCTGCGCAGATTGCTGAGAACTGTCAGCGATTCCATGCGTAGACGAAGTGTTGTGCTGTTCATGTTGTGGTTCACCCTTTTCAATAGCTTTCAATTGTTTAATCCTATCACACTCGTTCGTTATTTGCAAGGGACAGGCACAAATCCTGCACCTGTTTCTTATACTGATAAAGAGGAAATTTTCCGGAGGTGCGGAGATATGCAATCCAAACGTCTGATTTTGAGTCGGTCGCAGAGCGAGGCGCTCAGGTTGTCCCAAGCGCTGACCGCCTGCGGCATTGCCAATACTTTGATCCGTCCGCCGCGTTCCAAGCAGATGCCGGCATGCGCGTGGGCGGTTGCCATAGAGCAACGAGACCGAGCGCGGGCGCAGGACTGCCTGCGCCAAAGGGAAAACGATGCGTGGTGCTGGGAGGATGCCAATGATTTATCTGGATAACGCAGCGACGACACTGGAAAAGCCGCCTGCGGTATCACGCGCCATGTGCTGGGCGATGCGGCATGCCGGAGGCGCCGGCAGGAGTGCGCATCCGCCTGCGATGCTGGGAGCAGATATTATTTATGATACCAGACGGCTGGCGGCACAAGTATTTGATGTACCGGACCCGACGCGCGTGATATTCACGGCGAACGCAACGCAAGCGCTCAACATGGCGTTGTATGCAATGGCGCAGACGCACCGTCATTTTGCCATTTCCGGCTTTGAGCACAACGCGGTGTACCGCCCGATATTGGAACTGGTCAAGCGGAACAACCTCAAGCTGACCATGCTGCGCAGTGCACTGTGGGAGGATGCGCTGCTGCTGGAACAGGCGGAACAGGCCATTCGAGACGGCGCAGACTGCTTTGTGCTGTGCCATGTGTCCAACGTCTTTGGCTATATCCAACCGCTGGAACAATTGGATGCGCTGCTGTCGGAACATGGCATTCCACTGGTTTTGGATGCGTCACAATCCGCCGGTGTTTTGCCGCTTTCCGTTTCCAAGCTGCACAGTCTTGCCGCAGTCGGGATGCCGGGACACAAAGGGCTATACGCCCCGCCGGGAACGGGAATGCTTTTGTGGATGTCGCAGGATCTGCCCGCGCCGCTGCTGTTGGGCGGCACCGGCAGCCTGTCAGAGCAGGCGGACATGCCGGACTTTTTGCCGGATCGCTTGGAATCCGGCACGGTCAATGTGGCAGGCATCGCAGGATTGTTCGAGGGCTTGCAGTTTGTATCTAAACTGGGTGAATCGGAGATTGCCGCGTGGGAGTGCAAACTGCGCGATTTAGTGACAGAAAAGCTGCGTGAAGTTCCGGGCGTGACGGTTTATGCGTCACCGAATCCGCAAAAGCAGACCGGTGTTTTGTCGTTCACCTGCCGCCAGCTGCCGTGTGAAATCGTCGCGCAGCGGCTGGCAGAGCACAACATCTGTGTGCGGGCAGGTCTGCACTGTGCCCCGCTCGCGCACAGCACAGCGGGAACGCTGGAAACCGGAACCGTGCGCATTTCGCCGGGATGGTTTCAGTCCGTGCGGCAGGTGCGAAAGTTTTGTGACATCTTAGCACACATTTGCGGAAAAGAATCTGACCAAATTTGTGACGAAGTGTTCACACACTGAAAAAAGTGTGGTAAGATAATACCAAGCATGGATTTCCATGCAGGAAGCCGTCTTATGACGGGAGTAGGGAGACGGAACAACTCTATGAACTATATGCAAGTGATTTTGCAAAATTTAATGTCTTTGACATTCTCAGATGTGATAGATATTGCGGTGGTCTCGTTTCTTATTTACCAGATCGTCAAGCTGGTGCGAGAAACGAGTTCTACCCGCATTATTCGCGGTGTCATTATTTTAATTGCCGCCATGTGGCTGTCCAGTATTTTGCAGCTGACGATGGTAAATTATTTGTTTAAAGCGGTGCTCACGTGGGGCATTGTTGTCATGGCCATTGTATTCCAGCCCGAATTGCGCCGGATTTTGGAGCGCGTCGGCAAGAGCAAGCTGTCTACGCTGATGATTCGCAACGATGCGATTCCGATGGAGGAGTCTGTGATCCGTGAGATGGTGCACGCCTGTTCAGAGATGTCGTGGTCGCGCACCGGCGCGTTGATTGTCTTTGAAAGAAAAGAAAATCTGAGCGATATCATTCGCACCGGCACGGTTGTCAACGCAGACGTCAAGGATGAGCTGATTCGAAACATCTTTTATGAAGGTGCACCGCTGCACGACGGCGCGATGATTATTCGAGACGGGCGCATTCATGCTGCCGGCTGTGTACTTCCGTTGTCTCCCAACATGAATTTATCCAAAGAGCTTGGCACCCGCCATCGGGCAGCTGTCGGCATGAGTGAAAAATTTGATTCGCTCAGTCTGGTTGTATCGGAGGAGACCGGCTCCATCTCTATTGCGATTGACGGAAAGCTGCAGCGTCATCTGGTGCCGGAGCAACTGGAAGAAATTCTGCGCGCAGAACTTCTCGTGCATGATTTGGACGAAGAAAGACCCGATATGGATTCCTCGCCGAGCTTTTTTGAAAATTTGCAGGACAAGCTTCCTGGTTTCGGGAGGAAGAAAAAATGAGAAAATGGATTACACAGCATGATGTCCTGACAAAACTGCTCTCGATTGTGGCTGCGTTTATTTTATGGAGCTACTTTATGGGAGCGCAAAATCCAACACGCACGCTGGAATATAAAGATATTTCCGTACAGCTGACCGGTGTAGATCAACTGTACAACAACTACAATTTAAAAATTATCGAGGGCGCAGATGCAACAGTGGATGTCAAAGTGTCCGGTTCCACAAATCGGCTGGCAACACTTACCGCTTCACAAATTAAGGTACAGGCGGATGTTTCGGAAGCCATTACGGCGCCTGGCACGTATCAGCTGCCATACACGGTCATTTTGCCGGAGAGCGGCATGACCTGCGAGAGCAGAACGCCGGACAGCATCACTGTCAAGGTGGATGAGATGGAAACCAAAAAAGTGCCGGTTTCTGTCAATCTCAGTAAGTCGGCATCCAAAAACTATATCTTTGATGATCCGCAACTGTCGGCGGAAACAGTAAAGATTTCCGGACCGGCAACCGTTGTCGATCAGGTGTCGACAGCGGTGATTGATTTGGACACGAGCGGAGTGGAAAAGACGCTGACGGACAATTATTCGTACAAGCTGGTCGATGACAACGGAAAACAGGTGGACACTACCAATATTTCCCGCGATATCGCGAGTATCACCGTGACGCTTCCGGTCAAGGAAATCAAGTCGGTTCCGCTGGAAGTGACTGTTTCTCCGGAGGATGCAGCAGCGGCTATCTCGACGACCATTTCGCCAAAATCCGTAGAGATTATCGGAGATCCGTCCGCAGTCGATGCGGTTTCGTCCATCAAGCTGGGCGCAATCAACGCGACCACGGCGGAAAATGGTGACACGCATACGTTTGATATTGAGCCGCCGACCGGTGTATCGCTGAATGACGGACAGCCGGCCTCGGCAACCGTTACGGTATCCGTTGCGCAAGACATCACACAGAAATACACCATTACGGATATTACGCTGAGTGACGACGACAAGGATTCCAGTGCCACGGTGACGCTGAATACGCAATCTTTGGATGTCACCCTGATTGGACCGGAAAAGCTGCTCAAAAAGGTGAGCACGGACGACATTCAAGCGGTTGCAGAGCTGTCATCTAAGGAATTGTCGGACGGTGAACACACCATCGGTGTCACCGTGAGCAGTCCGGACGGCACGACGGTCAGCGGAAATTACAGCGTAAAGATTACGATTTCACGAGACAATGCATAACACAGATTGCTGCCATTGACCATTCAGTGGCAGCAATTGCTATTCTACAAAGGAACGATACATGTCAATTTTAGTTGGAAACATCAGACTGCCGCTTGGCGCTGCGGATGCAGAAGCGCTGGAGGCGGCGGCAAAAAAATGCGGGCTTTCCATGAGAGAGCTGTGCGGTGCACATATTTACCGCGCGTCTATCGATGCACGGCGCGGAAAAATCACGCGTGTGCTGTCTGTTTTGTTGGATTTGGCGGAGACACAGCGGGAAGAAGCTGTGGTTGCGCGCGTGGGAAAAAACGATGTACGTCTCAAAAAGCCTGCGCAGCAGCCTGTGCCGACCGGCACGGCTCACATGGAGCACCGACCGATTGTCGTCGGTTTGGGGCCGGGCGGACTGTTCGCCGCTTATGTCTTGGCAAAAAACGGCTATTGTCCGCGTGTTTTTGAACGCGGCCAGTCGATGGAAAGCCGTGACCGCGCGGTAACGGCGTTTTTCTCCGGCGGAGCATTTGACCCTGCCAGCAACATTCAGTTCGGAGAGGGCGGCGCAGGCGCATATTCGGACGGAAAGCTGACCACGCGCATCAATGACCCGATGAGCGAGTGGGTGCTGCGAACATTTGTCGAGCACGGTGCACCGGAAGAAATTTTGTACAAAGCAAAACCGCACATCGGCACGGATATTCTCAAGCGCGTTGTGTGCTCTATGCGCGAAGAAATCATTCGCTTGGGAGGAGAGGTTCATTTTGGCTGTACGCTGACCGGCGTGCGCAGCCTCAACGGCGCGCTGACTGCTGCCGTGATTGACGGACAGGAAATTGCCTGCGACCGTCTGATTTTGGCGATTGGTCACAGCGCGCGGGATACCTTTGAACATCTGCTGCACAGCGGTGTGTATCTGGAGCCAAAGCCTTTTTCTGTTGGTGCCCGCATTGAACATTTACAGGAAGACTTAAACGCCAGCTTGTACGGCAAACTGGCGGGACATCCCGCACTGCCTCCGGCGGAATACACGCTGTCGCATCGGGAAAACGGCCGCGCATGCTATTCGTTTTGTATGTGTCCGGGCGGACAGGTTGTCGCGGCACAGAGCGAACCGCATGCCATTGTCACCAACGGCATGAGTTATCACGCGCGGGACGGACGCAATGCCAATGCGGCTATCGTGGTGTCCGTCAATCCGTCGGATTTTCCGACCAGTGATGCGCTGGGCGGCGTGACATTTCAGCGGGAGATCGAACGCCGCGCGTTTCAATTGACGGGCGGCTATCGTGCACCGTGTCAAACGGTTGGCGATTTTTTTGCAGGAAAGCCATCACGCAAGCATGGACGGGTTGCACCGACCTATCCGATTGGTGTACAATATACCTCGCTGGAGAGCGTGCTGCCGGATTTTGTCCTTGCACACATGCAGATTGGTCTGCGGCAATTCGGCAGAAAAATTCGCGGATTTGACGCGCCGGATGCATTGCTCACTGCGCCGGAAACCCGAACCAGCTCTCCGGTTCGCATGACGCGGCTGGATAACCGGCACAGCCGGCAGATCGCCGGTCTGATTCCGTGCGGAGAAGGCGCGGGCTATGCAGGCGGCATTATGAGTGCAGCGGTAGACGGTATTGGCTGCGCACAAGAAATTTTACAAACATTCCGTCCTCTCGAAGAAAGGAGAGATGAAGTATGCAGCAAACAGCGACAGTAACCAAATTGCTGTCCGGCAACCAGGCAGAGCTGACCGTGCATCGGCAGACGGCCTGCGGACATGACTGTTCCAAATGCGGCGGCTGCGGTGAAATGGTCACCAAGCCGATCACTGTCATTGCGGATAATACCATTGGCGCGGATATCGGTGATACCGTTGTGATTACCGGCAGTTCGAAACAAGTGCTGGGATTGGCGGCGATTGTCTATGTGATTCCGGTCGTGCTCTTTTTTGCACTGTACGCGGTTGCAGCGGTCGCTTCGCTTCCGATACCGGAGCTGTGGGGCGGTGCAGGTTTCTTCCTTGGCATCGCCGGTGCTCTGCTTGTCAATAAGCATCAGAAAAATAAGAAGCCGATCTACACTATTTCTAAACTGTAAATTTTCGGAGATTTTCAAGGCTGGCGCGTGCGTCAGCCTTGTATTCTGAGCAAAGATACAGTAAAATGTATTTTGAGGTGAAAAAACACAATGTTCGGATTTGTTCGACCGCTGCGCGGAGAACTCAAGGTGCGCGAGTGGGAGCGCTTTCAAAGTGTCTATTGCGGCCTGTGCCACACCATTCGCCGCCGGTACGGCTTCATGCAGACGATGATGCTCAGCTATGACTGCACGTATCTGGCATTGGTGCTGGATGCGTTGGAGCCCGGCGGCGGGGAACAATGCAAACGGCGGTGCGTCATGCACCCGTTTCGCCGCCGAACCTGTGCGGCGAGCAGCGATGGGATGATACGTGCTGCCGCTGTCAGTGTGATTTTATGCTGGCATAAGCTGGCGGACACCATCGCGGATGACCGCGGTGCAAAGCGTCTGGCGGCAAAGATATTTCGGCTGTTTCTTCGCCGCGGATACCGCAAGGCGGCGGCAGAGCTGCCGCTTTTTGACCGGGAAACGCAGAGTTGTCTTGCGCAGCTGAGCGCGTTGGAACGACAAAAAACGCCGTCGCTGGATCGCCCCGCCGATGCTTTCGCATCTATTTTGCGGGCGGCGGTTGCGGACTGGCGCACAGACGGCCGCATCCTGCAAGAGATGTTTTATCACGTGGGCAGATGGATTTATCTTGTCGATGCCTGTGATGACATACAGGACGATTTTGCATCCGGCAGCTACAACCCCGTGTTGCTGCGCTGGCAGATGACGCAGCCGGAGCTGCTGCCGCCGGTGAAAGATGCAATGAATCACACGCTGCTGCAGTCGCTCGCAGCGGCATATCACGCATATATATTATTGCATCCACTGCGGGATGCGGGGATTATAGAAAATATTTTGTGTCAGGGACTGCCGGAAGTTACGCGGCTGGTTTTGAACGGCACATTTTCAAATCATGGAGGAAAGAACAGGCATGGATCCTTATAAGGTACTCGGCGTTTCGCCATCCGCTTCAGAAGATGAGATCAAGCGCGCTTACCGAGACTTGGCGCGAAAGTATCATCCGGACAACTACATCAACAATCCGCTGGCAGATCTTGCAAAAGAAAAAATGCAGGAAATCAATGACGCGTATGACACGATCATGAAGCAGCGGCAGAATGGTGGAACCGGCAGCTCCTATTCGCAGCAGAGCAGTTCCGGCGGCGCATATACCGGCGCTGCTTCCAATGGCGGATTCAACGGGTATTCCTCCAGCTATTCCGGCTCCAATGCCGGCGTGTATGTACAGGTGCGCAACGCAATCAATGTGGGCAATATCGGTATGGCAGAAGAACTGCTGTCACGCATTTCCAATCGTGACGCCGAATGGCATTTTCTGCGTTCCAATGTGTGCTATCGCAAGGGCTGGTTCGATGAGGCTGCGCAGGAAATCAATCAGGCGTGTGCGATGGCGCCGGGAAACATGGAATACCGCCGTATGCAAAATGTTTTGAACAATAGCTCGGTATACGGCGGCTATCGCCCGATGCAGCAAAACGATGCGGCGGATTGCTGCATGCAGCTGGCGTGCCTGAACTGTCTGTGCAGCTGCTGCGGAGGCGGCAGCTGTTAAAGAAACGAGGCGAAAGACATGGAACGAAAACACAACAATACATTGACATTCTGCGCCATGATGGCAGCACTCAGTATCGTCGTGCTGCTGCTCGGCTCTCTGCTGCCGGGCATGCGTCTGACTGTTGCAGCCATTGCGGGCATGATAGCCGCACTCGCTGTCCTGCGCGGCGGCTTGGGATACGGCGTTCTCACGGTGCTGGCGACGGCAATCTTGGCGTTTCTGCTGCTGCCGTCCAAAGAAGTGGCGCTGATTTATGCGGCGTTTTTTGGACCGTATACAATTGTCAAGAATCTGATTGAACGCATTCACCGACAGCCGGTCGAATGGGTGCTCAAACTGCTGTTTTGCGGTGTGGTTGCGTTTTTGCTTGTCTTTTTGTCTGGCTCGCTGCTCAACCTTATTCCGTCCGTGCTGGCAGACCACGCATGGGCGATTGAGCCAATCATTTTGATAGTCTTTGTGCTGTATGATATCGTGTTCTCTAAAGTCATTGCCTATCTGTTTGAACGCCTGCATTGGTAAATGTGCATTGTAAATATGCATAGAAAAACGAGAAAATTTAAAAAATATTTAGAGATTTATTACGAAAATGGCCCGTTTTGCTTGAACGAAAGCAAGGCGGGCTGTTACAATATACTGAAGAACCCTTTTCGAGCATATGGCGAGTAGAAAAAGGGACGAAAAAACCATCAAATAGGAGGAATTTTCTTGAAAAGCATGACCGGATACGGACGAGCAAGACAGATGCTGCACAGCCGCGACATCACCGTTGAGCTTCGTTCCGTCAATCACCGCTATCTGGATGTCAACGTAAAGGCTCCGCGCATGTACGGCTTTCTGGAGGAGGCGGTCAAAACTGCTGTCAGCCAGATGATTGCACGCGGCAAAGTGGATATTTTCATTACGATTGATGCGAGCGCATCCGACGATGTGAAAATCTCTCTCAATCGGAAGCTGCTGGAAAATTATTTGGAACTGCTGCATGAGATGCGTGATGCGTATCATATGCAGGACGATGTCAGTGTGATGGCGGCTTCCCGTCTGCCGGATGTCTTTACGACAGAGAAGCAGGAAGCGGATGCTGACGAGCTGACCGCAGATGTTTTGCAGGTGCTCCAGGCCGCAGGCGCAGATTTTTGCGAGATGCGCGCCCGCGAAGGCGAGAAAATGAAGGAAGATGTGCTGTCGCGCGAGCAGACCATTCTGCGCTATGTCACAGAAATTGAGAAGCGCTCGCCGCAGGCAGTGGCAGAGTACCGCGCCAAGCTGACCGCTCGCATGAATGAGGTTCTGGCGGATACCACGATTGACCCGCAGCGTATTTTGGCTGAAGCGGCGATTTATGCGGACCGCACAGCTGTGGATGAAGAATCTGTTCGTCTGCGCAGCCACATGCATCAGCTGGAAATCATGGCGGCAGAAGAAAAGCCGATTGGCCGCAAGCTGGATTTCTTGGTACAGGAAATGAACCGCGAAGCGAATACCATTGGTTCCAAGGCAAATGACATGGAAATGGCACAGATTGTCGTGGACATCAAGGCAGAGATTGAAAAAATCCGCGAGCAGATCCAGAACATTGAGTAACGGAGGCATCTCATGAAGCTCATCAATATTGGATTTGGCAACATGATTTCTGCGGATCGTCTCATTGCGATTGTCTCGCCGGAGTCTGCGCCGATTAAGCGCACGATTCAGGAAGCGCGTGACCGCAACATGCTCATTGATGCAACATATGGCAGACGCACGCGCGCAGTCATTATTATGGACAGCGACCACGTTGTGTTGTCTGCGATTCTGCCGGAGACCATTTCGGGAAGAATGGACAGCCGCAGTACAGAGGAGGAAAAAATCGATGTCTGAAAAAGGAATTTTGTTTGTGCTTACAGGTCCGTCCGGTGTCGGCAAAGGAACCGTGCTCAAGGAAGTACGTGCGCACAAGCCGTTGTTTTACTCTATCTCTGCTACGACCCGTGCGCCGCGCGCAGGAGAGCAGGACGGCGTGCACTATCATTTTATGACCCGAGAAACGTTCCAGCAGCTTGCGGAACAGGGCGGCTTCTTGGAGCATGCAGAGTTCAGCGGCAACTGTTACGGCACACCGGCGGCACCGGTAGATGAAGAATTACAGGCCGGCAGAGATGTTTTGCTGGAAATTGAAGTGCAGGGCGCTATGCAGGTCAAGGACATTCGGCCGGAAGCGGTTCGTATTTTCCTCGCACCGCCGAGCTTTGAAGAGCTGGAGCGCAGATTGATTGGACGCGGAACAGAAGAACCGGAAGTCATTCAGCGTCGTCTGGATACCGCCAAGCATGAATTGACGCTCGCGCCGGAATTTGATTATATCGTTATCAACAACACCGTAGAACAGGCGGTCAGTGATGTGCTCGCTATCATGCAGGCAGAGGCATGCCGTTCTTCTCGTGTGACACTGAAATAATAAAAACAAGCGTTTATTAAAGGAGTATATATACTATGTTAAAGCCATCTATGCAGGATTTGATGAAGAAGGTCAACAACCGCTATCTGCTGGTTAATCTGTCCGCACAGCGCGCACGCGATCTGTGCTCGGAAGAAGAAACGACCGGTAAGGAGCTGCCGGATAAGCCGGTCAAGCTCGCACTGGACGAAATCAGCGACGGCACCATTGAGTATCGCGAAGGACCGAAGCCGGAGCCGGAAAAGCAGCCGGAGGATTTTGTTGCTGCTGCTTCCGCTGAGGAGGAAACTGATTTGTTTGCAGAGGACGGCGCAGACGAGACTGTAGAAACCGTTGATGAGACTGACACAGAAGAAGGAACTGCAAGCGATGAACTTTTCCGGTAAAACTGTCGTTCTCGGTGTAACCGGTGGCATTGCGGCATACAAAGCCTGTGATTTGGTCAGCCGACTGCACAAGAAGGGCATACAGATTCGTGTCATTATGACAGAACATGCGTGTGAATTTGTTCAGCCGCTCACGTTGGAAGTGCTGTCCGGAAACCGCGTCGTGACGGATATGTTCAACCGTGATTTTCCGTGGGAGGTGGAACATATCTCGCTCGCCAAGGCGGCAGATGTTTTTGCCGTTGTTCCGGCAACCGCCAACATTCTGGGCAAATATGCGCACGGCGTGGCGGATGACATGCTGTCCACAACGCTGCTCGCTACCCGTGCGCCGGTGCTGTTTGCTCCGGCGATGAACACGGCGATGTATGAGCATCCGGCCGTACAGGAAAATATCACCACGCTCAAGCGGCGCGGATGTCTGTTTGCCGAACCGGCATCCGGTCATCTGGCATGCGGAGACACCGGAAAGGGCAAGCTGGCAGATGTAGAGAAGATTGAGCAGGCAATTTTAGACGCACTGACAGAAAAGGACATGCAGGGCATGCATGTGACGGTCACAGCGGGTCCGACGCGGGAAGCGATGGATCCGGTGCGCTTTCTGTCCAATCATTCTACCGGCAAAATGGGGTATGCCATCGCCCGCAGTGCGAAGATGCGCGGGGCGGAAGTCACGTTGATTTCCGGTCCGGTCGCGCTGGAACCGCTGGACGGTGTGCGCATGATTCCTGTTACGTCTGCATGTGATATGCGCGAAGCGGTCATGCAGGCTCTGCCGCAGTCTGATCTTGTCATCAAGGCGGCGGCTGTCGGAGATTATCGGCCGGCGACCTTTCAGGACGATAAGATTAAAAAACATGACGATGATATGTCGGTTTCTTTGGTGCGCAATCCGGATATTCTGGCGGAAATCGGTGAAAAACGCCGCGATGACCAAGTTATTTGCGGTTTTTCCATGGAAACACGCGATTTGCTGGAAAATTCAACGAAGAAGCTCCAGAAGAAAAACTGCGATGTCATTGTCGCCAATAATTTGAAAGTAAAGGGTGCAGGCTTTGCAGGTGACACCAACGTTGTCACGCTGCTGTATCGAAACGGAAAAGTAGAGCCGCTGGAGCTGATGGAAAAAGACAGCGTGGCGGATATTCTGCTCGAACGTCTCGTTGCTCTGTACCGCGATAAAAATGCATGAAACAAGAAGTTTGCCGTGTAGCGATTTCCGGCGCGACGTATGCGTTTGATAAGCTGTACGACTACGACATTCCGCCGGAGCTGGCGGGAGCAGTCGTGCCCGGCGTGCGGGTGCTCATTCCGTTTGGACGCGGTGACCGCACGCGGGAGGCGATTGTTGTGCGCATGGGCTGCGACCCGCGGGCACAATATGAGCGCAAGTGCATACTGGAGGTGCTGGATGCGGAACCGGTGTTAGACGAACACGCGCTGTCTCTGGCGGCGCATTTGTGTTCCACGCTGTTTTGCACATTTTATGATTGCGCCCGCGCGATGCTGCCGGCAGGGCTTTGGTTTCGCAAAACCGAGCGGTATGAGCTGACGAAATCAACAACCGAAGCGATGAGGCAGGAGCTTGCAGCGACCTATCCGGTGCTACAGAATTTTTCCAAACGAAAGCGTGCGATTGCGGTCAAAAAATTGACCGAGCTGTGCGGCGGTGCGCTGCCGGAACAACAAATCCACGCGCTGGTGCAGCAGCACATTTTGCAGCAGACGAGTACCTTTGACCGGCGCATGAACGACAAGACTGTGACGATGCATCGGCTGGGCATGCCGTACGATGACGCGATGGCAATGGCAGAACGCGGACGCAGTTCGGTTCGTATGGACATTGTCAGTGTGTTGGCGCAGGAAGGACGCATGAGCCGGACAGACCTGAAATATATGACCGGTGCGAGCGACAGCACAATCCGTGCCATGGTCAAAAATGGTATGCTGGCTCAATGGGAGGAACAAACGTTCCGACTGCCCGAGCAGCCGGAACTGTCGGAACGAAAAGAGTTTGTGCTCAGTCAGGCGCAGCAGACGGTGTATAACCGCATGGAACCGCTGTTGCTGTCTGGACATCCGGAAGCGGCACTGCTGTTCGGTGTGACGGGCAGCGGCAAGACGCAGGTATATATGCGGCTTATTGACCGCGCGTTACAGGCCGGAAAAAGCGCGATTGTCCTTGTACCGGAAATCGGCTTGACGCCGCAGCTGATTCGCAAATTTATGGCGCAGTTTGGCGGATGCACAGCCGTGCTGCACTCCGCTCTGTCGGTCGGAGAACGATACGACAGCTGGAAACGAATTCGCTCCGGAGAAGCTCGCGTAATTGTCGGCACACGGTCGGCAGTGTTCGCACCGGCGCAGAATTTGGGGCTTATCATTTTGGACGAAGAACAGGATGACGCTTATAAATCCGAAAACAGTCCGCGCTATCATGCGCGGGATGTGGCAAAATACCGTGCGATGCAGGAAAATGCGTTTGTGCTGCTCGGCTCTGCAACGCCTGCGATTGAAACGTTTTATGGCGCAGAGACCGGAAAATATCCCGTGCTGCATTTGCGCGAGCGGTATTCCGGCGCGGCGCTGCCGCGCGTCACGATTGCAGACATGCGCGGCACGATACAGCAAGGGTATATCAGCGCCATCGGCCCTGTTTTGCGGCAGGCCATGCAGCGCTGCTTTGCGGAGGGGCATCAGTGCATTTTGTTTTTAAATCGGCGCGGTGCTGCCAAACAAGTCACATGCCCATCGTGCGGCTGGACGCCAGCGTGTCCGTCGTGCAGTGTTTCGATGACGTATCATTCCGTCAATCACCGCCTCATGTGTCATTATTGCGGCAAGAGCATTCCCGTCCGGCGCACCTGCCCGAACTGCGGCAGCACGCACCTCAAATGGGAGGGCACCGGCACACAGCGGTTGGAGACAGAACTGCAGCAGATGTTTCCGGAGCGAAAAATTCTCCGCATGGATGCGGATACGACAAGCACCAAAGGCTCGCATGCGAAGCTGTTGGAAGCGTTTGCGGAAGACCAAGCGGATATTTTGCTTGGCACACAGATGGTCACCAAAGGATTGGATTTTGACCGCGTGACGCTGGTCGGTATTGTGGACGCGGATCAATCGCTGTTTGCGCAGGATTACCGCGCGCGAGAGCGCACGTTCTCTCTGCTCACGCAGGTTGTGGGACGCGCCGGACGCCGGCAGACACAGGGACAGGCGATTATTCAGACGTATCATCCGCAGGACGAGGTGATTTTGGACGCAGCGCGGCAGGATTACGAACGATTTTATGAGGCGGAGATAGAACGCCGCCGGATGCTGCAATGTCCGCCCATTGCGCAGTTGGTTGTGCTGACTGCCGTGGGAGAACGTGAACGCGATGTCTTGGCGGCGCTGGTCGCCGTCAAGCAGCGTATGGAGAGCTTGATGGCTGGCGCGTTTTCGGATTTTTGCTATCCGATTTTGGGGCCTGCACCGGCAACTGTGGTGCGGGTGCAAAACCGATATCGCTATCATTTGACCATCCGCTGTCCGGACAACAAGCGCCGACGCGCGTTGCTTGATGGTATTTTGCGGGAAGCAGGTGCCAGCCGCAATTTCCGCGGGGTGACCATGTATGCAGATGTCAACCCGATGCAAATATAATACAGATAGAATCATAAAAACCAAGAGGAGTTTATCAAATGGCTGTAAGACCTATTATTTATGATCCGGATCCGATTTTGTACAAGAAATGTCATCCGGTAACAAAATTTGACAAGAAGTTGGGAAACATCCTGACGGATATGACCCAGACGATGATACATGCCAACGGTGTAGGTCTGGCAGGCCCGCAGATCGGTTATATGCGCCGTGTTTGCGTGGTGCTCGACACGCTGGACAATGACAAAATTATTGAGATGGTCAATCCGGAAGTAGTTGCAACCGAAGGGGAGCAGACCGGTTCGGAAGGCTGTCTCAGCTTTCCAAATAAATTCGGTATGGTTACCCGTCCGCGCATCGTAACCGTTCGCGCGCAGGACAGAAACGGCGAATGGTTCACGGTTCAGTCGCATGATTTGACGGCACGTGCATTCCTGCACGAGATTGACCATCTGGATGGCCATGTATTTACGGAAAAGGTAACCGAGTATATCAACATGGACGAGGAAGAGGACGAAGTAGAATGAGACTGGTCTTTATGGGAACGCCGGATTTTGCAGTCAACTCGCTGGAGCGCTTGATTCAGGACGGACATGAAATTGTCGGCGTATTTACCCAGCCGGACAAGCCGCAGGGACGCAAAATGAAGCTGACTCCGCCGCCTGTAAAGCAGCTTGCCTTGACACACGATATTCCGGTGTATCAGCCGGATTCCTTCAAAAATGAGAGCCAGCTGGAGCTGCTGCGCGAGCTGAATCCGGAAGTTATTATTGTTGTGGCATACGGAAAACTGCTGCCGGGCTATGTGCTGGATCTGCCGAAATACGGCTGCATCAATGTACACGGCTCCCTGCTGCCGAAGTATCGCGGCGCGGCGCCGGTGCAGTGGATGGTGCTCAATGGCGAACAGACCGCCGGTGTCACGACGATGTATATGGATCGAGGTTTGGATACCGGTGATATTTTGCTGACCAGCGAAACACCGGTCGGCGAGAACGAGACCGCAGGGGAGCTGTTTGACCGTTTGGCAGCGATGGGTGCGGATTTGCTGGCGGAAACGCTGGAACGTCTGCCGCAGGGCATTGCGCGCACGCCGCAGGACGATGCACAATCCACCTATGTGTCTGTGCTGAGCAAAGAGATGTCGGTTATTGATTGGAGCAAACCGGCACAGCACGTACACAACCAGATTCGCGGCTTGGATCCGTGGCCGGTTGCAGTGACCACACGCGGAGATGTGCGCCTCAAATTGTTCCAGTCGCGCATGACAGACGAAACTGCGCAGGTACCGGCAGGTACGGTGACGGTTGCAGATCCGAAGAAGGGCTTGTTCGTCGCTTGCGGCGACGGCCGTGTTTTGCAGATTACAGAAATTCAGATGGTCGGCAAAAAGCGCATGGCAGCCGGTGACTACCTGCGCGGTCATGCAATGGAGCCGGGAACGGTTCTTGGCTGCTGAGAAGCGAGAGGAGGAACAGCATGCGTGAGAATACCTCCGCCCGCGAGGCAGCGGCACGGGCTTTGTTTGCCATTCGAGAAGATGACGCATGGGGCGCACCGGCGCTGAAGAAATATGCGGCGGGTCTTTCCAAGCGTGATGCTGCGCTGGCAACCGCATTGGTCGGCGGCGTGCTGCAAAACCAAGCGATGTGCGATTTTTATCTCGCGCATTACTCCAAGGTTCGTTTGAAAAAGGTTCATCCGCGCGTGCTGGATGTCCTGCGCATGGCGGTGTATCAAATGGTTTGGATGGATCGCGTTCCCAATTCGGCGGCGGTCAATGAAAGCGTTCGACTGGCGCGTTCGCTGTGCCGCGCAGACGCGCGCACCGTGAATTATGTCAATGGACTGCTGCGAACCATTGCGCGTCATGCCGACCAGCTGCCGCAGCCGGACTGCGAGACAAAGGCGGAATACTACTCGCTGCGGTACAGCCATCCGCGTTGGCTGACAGAATTGTACTTGGAACAGTTCGGCGTGAAACAGACGCGACTGCTGCTGGAAGCGGACAATGAACCGGCACCGACTGTTTTGCGCGTCAATACGCGGAAAGCCGATGCCGAAACGGTGAAATCGCGCCTTGTGCAGCAGGGTGTCAGCGTACAAGTACACGAGAGCGTTCCGAACTGCCTGACGGTCTCCGGAACCGGCAGCTTGGAACAGCTGGATGTTTTCCGCGAGGGACTCGTCACCGTGCAGGACGGCGCAAGCCAGATGAGCGTGTATGCGCTTGACCCGAAGCCGGACAGCCGCGTATTGGACTGCTGTGCGGCGCCGGGAGGCAAAAGTTTTTTTGCCGCTGAGCGCATGGAAAACACCGGCAGTGTAACCTCGTGCGATATTTACGAGCACAAGCTGCATAAGATTCAGGAAGGCGCACAGCGTTTGGGACTCGACAACATCCACACGCAATTGCAGGACGCCGCACAGTTCCGACCAGAATGGGAGGAAGCGTTTGATTATGTGCTGTGTGATGTGCCGTGCTCCGGCTTGGGCATTATTCGCAAAAAGCCGGAAATTCGCTATAAAGATGCGAGTGCATTGGAGTCTTTGCCGGAAATTCAGCTGGCAATTGTGAAAAATGCAGCACGATACGTAAAAAAAGGCGGAATTTTGGTTTATTCGACGTGCACGGTACTGCGCCGAGAAAACGAAGAAATTGTGGAAGCGTTTTTAAACAGCACGCCGCAGTTTGAAAAACAGACATTTTCTCTGCCTATGTGTGAACAACCTGTGGATGGGTCTGTCACTCTACTGCCGCAGGTACATCATACAGATGGATTTTTTGTTGCAAAATTCCGAAAAATGGCTTACTATGAAAAAGATGACAGCACGCAGGTGCTTTCATCGGAGATTTGACATATGACAAAACCTGAGATTAAATGCCGGACACTGCCGGAGCTGAAGGAAGAGCTGCGCGGGATGGGGGAAAAGCCGTTTCGTGCAGGACAAATCTTTCAATGGCTGCATCAGGGCGTTTCTTCCTTTGATGAAATGACCAATGTTTCCAAGCAGCTTCGCGCTAAGCTGTCCGAACAGTATCTGCTGACGGCGCCGAAGATCCTGCGCAAGCAGGTATCCAAAGTGGATGGCACAATCAAATATCTGTGGGAGCTGCACGACGGCAACTGCATTGAGAGCGTATTCATGCGGTACCATCATGGCAACTCCGCCTGTGTGTCATCTCAGGTGGGCTGCCGAATGGGCTGTAAGTTCTGCGCATCGGGTCTGGGCGGACTGGTCAGAAGCCTGTCTGCCGGCGAAATTCTCGATCAGATTCTGTTTATGCAGAAGGACACCGGTGAGCGCATCTCCAACATTGTACTGATGGGAACCGGCGAGCCGCTGGATAACTATGACAATGTCCTGCGGTTTATCCGATTGGTCGGTGCGCCGGAGGGGCTGAACATCGGACAGCGCCATATTTCGCTGTCTACGTCCGGCTTGGTGCCGCAGATTCGCCGCCTCGCTGAGGAGAAGCTGCAGATTACCCTGTCGATTTCCCTGCATTCTCCGGACAATGAGAGCCGCAGCGCTACCATGCCGGTCAACAAGAGCTTCCCTGTCGAGCAGCTGATTGCTGCCTGCCGAGATTATTTTGACATGACAGGGCGCAGAATTTCGTATGAATATACGATGATTGACGGGGTCAGCGACCGCCCATGGCAGGCGAGAAAGCTGGCTGAGCTGCTGCGCGGCCGTCCGGCGCATGTAAATCTAATCCCTTTAAACCACGTTACGGAGAGCGGACTGCGCACTTCACCGAAGGAGCATGTCGCGGCTTTTCAAAATATTTTGGAAAAGAACGGAGTCACGGCGACAGTCCGGCGCACATTGGGGCCGGATATTGACGCATCTTGCGGGCAGCTGCGCCGCAGGCACATCGGTGAAACGTTCGGGAAAGAGTGATACAATGAAAGCATATGGCAAAACCGATAAAGGTCTGGTTCGAGCGAACAATCAAGATACCTTTCGCGTAGACGTTCCGGAAAGCGGGATGGGATTTCTCGTTCTCTGCGACGGCATGGGCGGTGCCCGCGCCGGAAATATTGCCAGTGAGCGTGCAGCGAATCGGTTCTTGGAGACCATACAAACGGCGGATGCCGCAGACACCAGTGCAGACACACTGGCGGATTTGGTCGAAAAGGCTGTAAAGCTGGCGAACACAGAGGTGTTTGAGCTGTCTCAATCCTCTCCGGCATACAACGGCATGGGCACGACGCTGGTTGGCGGCATCTGCGTGGATGATCGTGTGATTCTCGCCAACGTCGGCGATTCCCGCGCGTACCTGATTGATGGGGACAAAATCGCACAGATGAGCGCAGATCATTCGCTGGTTGCAGAGATGGTTCGCAGCGGACGACTGACCAAGGCGGAGGCCAAGACGTATCCGGGACGCAATCTCATTACGCGGGCAGTTGGCGTAGACAGCAGCGTCGAAGCGGATGTATATGAAATCAAGATGCACGAGGGGCAGACGCTGCTTCTGTGTTCGGACGGTCTGAGCGGTCCGGTGACGGACGCAGAGATCGCGGCGGCTGTCTCGCAGGCGCCGACGATGGAACAGGCGTGCACGCAATTGATTGAGCTGGCTTGCAAGGCCGGTGGGAATGACAATATTACTGTTGTATTGTACACCAAGTAGGAGACATGGGAATGGAAAATTTAGTTGGACAAACACTCGGGGGACGGTATGAAGTCCGCGAGGTGATCGGAACCGGTGGTATGGCCATTGTATACAAGGCCTACTGCACCGTTCTCCATCGTTATGTTGCCATTAAGGTCCTGAAAGAAGAATTTTCACAGGATGAAGAATTCCGCAAGCGCTTTTACAACGAGGCACAGGCGGTAGCAAAGCTCTCACAGAACAATATTGTTTCGATTTATGATGTATGTCATGCGGACAATTGTCCGGAGTATATCGTCATGGAATTGTGTGAGGGTGTCACCCTGAAGGATTATCTTCGCAAGAAGCATCACCTGACATGGCAGGAAACATTATATTTTGCACAGCAGGTAGCACGCGCGCTGGATCACGCGCACAGCCGCGGCATCATCCATCAGGACATTAAGCCGCAGAACATCATGCTGCTGCGTGACGGCACGGCAAAGGTCATGGACTTCGGCATTGCCAGCTTTGCAAACAGCCAGGAAACACGCAAGGTGTCATCTGAGGCGATTGGCTCCGTGCACTATATCTCTCCGGAGCAGGCAAAGGGCATCACGGTCGATTTCCGCACAGATCTGTATTCGCTGGGCGTTGTGATGTATGAGATGCTGACCGGAACCTTGCCGTTCCGCGGTGATACCGCCGTTGCGGTTGTCATGCAGCATTTGAATACGGTGCCGCCGGTACCGAGCAGCATTGTGCCGGAAATTCCGAAGGCGATGGATGAAATTGTCATGCACGCGATGTGCGCAAACGTCAACCAGCGCTACAGCTCCGCAATGGATATGTTCCGCGATATGGAACGCCTGCGTTCCAATCCGAATTTGGTGCTGAATTATTCCTCGCATAACAGTGATTTGGACGAAACCCGCGCGATTCCGTATCATCATGATGAAGATGCGACACAATATATTCCGCACACACCGGCGGCAGAGACGGATGAGGACGCAACACAGTACGTGCCGCGTGCGACGGACAATCTGAGCCGTTCGCAGCCGAGCAGCAATTATGTGCAGCGTCCCGCAGAACCGTACGACGACGATGAAGAATACGAAGCGCCGGTCAGACAGCGTTCGAACGGCGGCAAAAAGAAATCCAGCGGTACAGGCAAGGTGGTTGCCGGTGCAGTGATTGTCGTTTTGCTGGCAGTTGTGGCGTTCTTTGCCTTGAAGATGGTGAACAGCGGCGGCGATACGAAAACATTGCAGGTACCGCAGTTCATCGGTTTGAACTACTCCAAGGACATCAAGGGCAACAGCGAATATTCCGACTTCAGCTTCCAGATTACCGAACAGGAGTTCACAGAGAGCGAAGCGGAAGATAAGAATTATTCTGACGGAGACGTCATCGACCAGAACCCGCGCGCAAAGACAACGATTGATGCCGGTACAACGGTATCGCTGACATTGGCTTCTGTCGTTGCAGATGAGGAAGAAACCAACACGGTTTCGGTTCCGTCTTTGGCAGGCAAGAGCTATGAAGATGCGCAGAGTGCTTTGCGCGCCAAGGGCTTGAAGGCAAAGCGCACCGAAAAAACCTCGGAGAGTGTAGCACAGGGCTATGTCATCGGCAGTGATCCGGAAGCCGGAGAAGATGTAGAAGTCGGTTCTACCATTACTGTGATTGTATCTTCCGGTTCGGCAAACACCAACAAGACGGTTCCGAATCTGAAGGGCATGACCGTAGAGCAGGCTACTGCCGCTTTGGAAAAAGCTGGACTGTCGCTGGGTTCCGTGCATGAGCAGGAGAGCACAGAGACCGCCGGCACGGTTATCAGCCAGACTGTACCGTACGGAACAGAAGTCGCAAAGGGCACCAGCGTTGGCATTACCATCGCCAAGGAAGCCGCAACGACGGACGATCAGCCGGATGACAACAATGGAGGCGGCAACGGCGGAACAGGTTCTGCTTCCGTCAGCGTAACTTCCTCGAGAATTACAGTGAGCAACCTCCCGACGGATCGTGACACGTGCAGTGTCACGATCTCCGTCGGCGGTTCGACGCTGTACAGCCATACCGTTCGCACGAGCGCCGGCACGGCGAGCTGCAATGTCAGCTACAGCAGCACCAAGCGCGTTGTTGTGACGGTTGACGGTTCGACCATCTACGATCAGGACGTTGATTTCAGCAAACTGTGATAGAAAAAAGGAATACAATGCTATGAAACAGGAGAATGGATTCATTCTCAAAGGAATCGGCGGATTTTATTATGTTCGCACGGATTCTGGAGTGATAGAATGCAAAGCACGCGGAAAATTCCGCAAATCATCACAAAAACCTGTAATCGGTGACCGTGTCATGATTGAAGTACAGGACGACGGCACGGGTTACATTATGTCAATTGAACCGAGAAAAAACAGATTGATTCGGCCGGCAGTCTCCAATATCGACCAGCTTGTCATTGTATGCAGTGCGGCACCTCCGGTGACAGAAACGCTGCTCATTGATAAAGTCACGGCGATTGCAGAGCACAAAGGCATGGATGTCTTGATTGTCATCAATAAGTGCGACATCAATCGAGGCGATCATTTATATGACATTTACACACAGGCAGGATTTCAGGTTTTCCGCGTCAGCGCACAGACCGGTGAGGGTGTAGGAGCACTTCGAGAACAGCTGACGGGGAAAATTTCTGCATTTGCAGGAAATTCCGGTGTTGGAAAGTCCAGCTTGCTCAATGCCATCGACGAAAAGTTCCAGATGGAAACCGGCTCAATCAGCCCGAAAACAGAACGCGGCCGTCACACGACACGGCATGTGGAGCTGGTGGAGCTGGAAACCGGTGGATTTATTGCGGATACGCCGGGATTTTCTGCTTTTGATGCAGAGCGCATGGATCTCATCCTGAAGGATGATTTACAGTACGCATTCCGTGAATTTGAGCCGTATCTGAATCAGTGCCGATTTACCGGCTGCGCCCATGTCAAGGAAAAGGGCTGTGCCATTCGGCAGGCTGTGGAGGAAGGCAAAATTGCCAAGGAACGACACGAGAGCTACTGTCAGCTGTATGAAAGTGTTCGGAATCTGAAGGAGTGGGAATTGAAATGAATGTGCTCATGATCGCAGCTGCGCCGGAGACCGATTACGAATATGTCAAACCGCTGGCACAGCGGGCGGATTATATCATCTGTGCCGACGGCGGCGTGCGTCATGCGCAAGCGTGCGGAATCCAGCCGGATTTGGTCGTTGGGGATTTTGATTCGGGAAGCTGTCCAGATTTCGATGTCGAAGTAATCCGGCTCAAGCCGGAAAAAGATGACACGGATTTGCTCAGCTGCACGCGCGAAGCGCTGCGGCGCGGCGCAGATACCATTACGTATGTGTGCGCATCCGGCGGCAGAATTGACCACTTTCTTTCCAATCTGTCTCAGTTGGAGTTTTTGTATGAACATGGATGCAGCGGTGTATTTGTGGACAGCAGAAACCGTGTGACATTTCACGGCGGCGGCACAGTGACGTATCTGGCAGATCCGGCGTACAAGTACGTCGGCATCATTCCATTGGATGACAAGCTGACCGGATTGACGCTGCGCGGCACCAAGTATGTTGTGACAAACGCAGAGGTCTCTCGCTTTGAGCCGTACACGACCTCGAATGAACCGGCCGCACCGGAATATTCGATTACGATTCAGCGCGGACGAGCGCTTGTCATTGAGAGCAAAGACAAATAAAAAATATAGGAGGATATTGAAATGAATGTATACAAGACAAAGGGAACCTGTTCCCGCGAGATTCACTACAGCGTCAAGGACGGCGTGGTAGAAAGCATCGAGGTTATCGGCGGATGCAACGGCAACCTGAAGGGCATTTGCCGTCTGATTACCGGTATGCCGGTAGAGCAGGTAATCAAGGCGTTTAAGGGCGTTGACTGCGGCGGCCGCGGCACCTCATGTCCAGACCAGATTGCACAGGCACTGGAGCAGGCAAAGTAATTGTGAAATCACATCAAAGAGCAGAGCTGCAAGGCTCTGCTCTTTTTCATGCCATGTAAAAAATGCAATATGCATGACTGTAAAATTGCATTTTATCCGCGCGTTGCAGGAAAATGAAATGCAGGCTGCATTCTCGCAAATTTCATTTGTGCAAAATGTCACGATATGGGAAAACATCTTTTGGTTTTTGTTCAAAGTATGGAAATTTCCAATTATATCGAATAGAAATGCTATTTTTGGTTGCAAAAATGGTTAGAAATCACTATAATATCAGATAGTTAAGTGAAAAGATACATGCGGAATCTCAAGCCGCAGAGGCGAAGGGCTTCGGAAAGAATTCGCCCCGGAAAGGAACATATTATGGTTAAACCAATTTCTAAAATTGCAGCCGCAATCGCTCCGTCCGCCACGCTGGCAATCAGCGCAATGGCAAAGCAGATGAAGGCCGACGGCATCGACGTTGTCAGCTTTGGCGCAGGTGAGCCGGACTTTAACACCCCGGAAAACATCAAGGAAGCAGGCATCGCTGCTATTCAGGCAAACAAGACCAGATATACCCCGGCTGCCGGCATCATCGAACTGAGAAAGGCAATTTGCAACCGCATGAAGGAAGATCTTGGTCTGGAATATGAGCCGAGCCAGGTTGTTGTAGCATCCGGCGCAAAGCACAATGTATACCTCGCTATCATGACTTGTTGTGATCCGGGCGACGAGGTTGTTGTAGCAGCTCCGTACTGGCTGAGCTACGCAGAGATGATTCGCATGGCTGGCGCTGTTCCGGTAGAAGTTCGCGCTACTGCTGAGCACCATTTCAAGATTACCGCTGACGAGCTGGAAGCAGCAATCACCGAAAAGACCAAGATGTTCATGCTCAACTCCCCGTCCAACCCGACCGGCATGGTATACACCAGAGAAGAGCTGGAAGCACTGGCTGCTGTCTGTGAGAAGCACGGCCTCTATGTTCTGAGCGACGATATCTACTACAAGCTGGTATATGATGGACTGGAATATACCTCTATTGCATCGGTTTCTCCGGCAATGAAGGAGCAGTGCATTGTTATCAACGGCGTATCCAAGACCTACGCAATGACCGGCTGGCGTGTTGGCTATGCGCTGGCAAATCCGACCGTTGCAAAGGCAATGTCCAGCTATGTCAGCCATTCCACCGGCGCTCCGGCAACCATGGCACAGTGGGCTGCTTTAGAAGCACTGGAAGGCGATCAGGGCTCTGTTGAGGAGATGCGTCAGCAGTTCGAGAAGCGCCGCGACCATCTGGTAGAGCGCATGAACAAGATTGAAGGCGTTTCCTGCATCAAGCCGCAGGGTGCGTTCTATGTCATGATGGATATGTCCAGCTTTGTCGGCAAGACTATGTACGGCAAGAAGATTGAGAACGATGGCGATTTCGCAGCACTGTTCCTGGAGAAGGCTCTCGTAGCAACCGTTCCGTGCACCTCTTTCGCTGCACCGAACTACCTGCGCTGGTCTTACGCAACTTCTATGGAGAACATTGACAAGGGTCTTGACCGTCTGGAGAAGTTCATCGCTGAGGCATAAGCGAAAAAATAAACGTTTTAGTGAGAAAGAAGTTATCTGTCAAAAGCGGATAACTTCTTTTTTTCTCCCAAATTGTATCTTATCTGCATAGGCAAATTTGTATACAAAGCATCTTGCCTTTTGGTCGATTTTCGCCTAAAATAGAAGAAACACTTGTATGTGGCGCGGGGAAAACCAGCGCCAGGAAAGGAATTTAGTGAGTATGAGCAACGTATACGAAAGTCCGTTTTGTTCCCGTTACGCCAGCCCGGAGATGCTGTATATCTTCTCTCCGGATATGAAGTTCTCCACCTGGCGCCGTCTTTGGGTTTCTCTCGCAAAGGCTGAGAAGGAGCTTGGTCTGCCGATTACACAGGAGCAGATCGACGAGATGGAAGCCAACATTGACAACATTGATTATGAAGTGGCAAAGAAGCGCGAGAAGGAAGTGCGCCATGACGTTATGGCACATGTTTACACCTTCGGCAAGGTCGCTCCAAAGGCCGCAGGCATCATCCATCTGGGTGCAACCTCTGCATATGTAGGCGATAATACCGATATCATCCAGATGCAGGAAGGCATGAAGCTGGTTCGCAAGAAGCTGGTTGCTGTCATTCACCGCCTGTCTGACTTTGCTGCTCAGTACAAGGATATGCCGACGCTGGGATTCACGCATTTTCAGCCGGCACAGCTGACCACGGTTGGCAAGCGTGCTACTCTGTGGATTAACGAGCTGCTGATGGATCTGGATGAACTGGAGTTCCGTATTGCCAATATGCGCATGCTCGGCTCTAAGGGCACCACCGGTACACAGGCAAGCTTCATGGAGCTGTTTGACGGTGACCATGAGAAAATCCGCAAGATGGAGCAGATGATCGCTGCTGACTTCGGTTTTGACGGTGTGGTTCCGGTATCCGGTCAGACCTATTCCAGAAAGATTGACGCACAGGTTGTCGCAACGCTGGGCGGCATTGCACAGTCCGCAAGCAAGTTCGCCACAGATATGCGTCTGCTGCAGCACCTCAAGGAGCTGGAAGAGCCGTTTGAAGCACATCAGATTGGTTCCTCTGCGATGCCGTACAAGCGCAATCCGATGCGTTCCGAGCGTATCTGCTCGCTGGCTCGCTATGTCATGGTTGACACCCTGAATCCGGCAATCACCTCTGCGACCCAGTGGTTTGAGCGCACGCTGGACGATTCCGCAAACAAGCGCATCTCTGTTCCGGAAGCATTCCTGGGCATTGACGCCATCCTGAACATCATGATCAATATTTCTGAGGGCATCGTGGTTTATCCGAAGTCCATCGAGAAGCGCGTGATGAGCGAGCTGCCGTTCATGGCAACCGAAAACATTATGATGAGCGCTGTAAAGCGCGGCGGTAACCGTCAGGATCTGCACGAGCGCATTCGTGAGCATTCTATCACCGCCGGCAAGCGCGTAAAGGAAGAGGGACTGGACAACAATATGGTTGATCTGATCGCCGCTGATCCGATGTTCGGTCTGACCAAGGAAGAAATTCTGGCTGAGATGGACCCGAAGGCATACATCGGCCGTGCACCGCAGCAGGTAGAGGATTTCATCAAGAATGATGTTATGCCGCGCATCGAGAAGTATCTGGCTGACGATAACATTCAGGTTGAAATCAATCTGTAAAGCTGCTTGAGAGAACGCTCTCCGTGTGCATTCTTCTCTTGACAACGATGCCTTGCCATACTATAATATACAGGTCTAAACAGAGATCGACGCTGAAGAAGAGGAGTACATTCCTGTGCCAGCAAAGAGAGAAGCCGGTTGGTGCGAGGCTTCGCGGCAGGGATTGGAAGGTAGCTTCTGAGTCAATGTGCCGAAACCAGCTTGTCTGGCGTGTAGGAACATTCGGTTTGTCGCCGTTATCCGACACAAAGTGCACGCAGGCACGTCCTGTGTGAATGCAAGGTGGTACCGCGGAGGATACAAGTCTTCGTCCTGATGAATTTAGGACGAAGACTTTTTTTCAGCTAAAGATCCAATTTCAATGATTATACAAGGAAGGAGGCAATTTTGTGACCAACGAATTGCCAAAGACGTATGACCCGTCTGCGACAGAAGACAAGCTGTACAAGACGTGGGAAGAAAAGGGCTACTTCAATGCAGAAGTAGACAAAAACAAAAAGCCGTTTACGATTGTTATTCCGCCTCCGAATGTAACCGGTCAGCTGCATATGGGTCACGCGTTTGACGAAACCCTGCAGGATATTCTGATTCGTACCAAGCGCATGCAGGGCTACTCTGCGCTGTGGATGCCGGGCACAGACCACGCAGGCATCGCTACCCAGATTAAGGTAGAGGAAAACCTGCGCAAGGAAGAGGGTCTGACCCGTTACGACCTCGGCCGTGAGAAGTTCTTGGAGCGCGTATGGGCGTGGAAGAACCAGTACGGTGACCGCATCATCCAGCAGCTCAAGAAGCTGGGTTCCTCTTGTGACTGGCGCAGAGAGCGCTTTACGATGGATGAAGGCTGCTCAAAGGCTGTCAAGGAAGTGTTTGTCAACCTGTACAACAAGGGCTTGATTTACAAGGGCAGCCGCATCATCAACTGGTGTCCGCACTGTGCAACGGCGCTGTCTGATGCCGAAGTAGAGTATGAGACCCAGCCGGGCAAACTGTGGTATATCAAGTACGACATCAAGGACTCGGACGAGTGCATGATTGTCGCTACCACCCGTCCGGAGACCTTCATGGGCGACAGTGGCATCGCTGTCAATCCGGAGGATGAGCGCTACAAGCATCTGGTTGGCAAGATGGCAATTCTGCCGATTATCGGCCGTGAGATTCCGATTTTTGCCGATGATTATGTTGATAAGGAATTTGGCACCGGCTGCGTAAAGACCACGCCGTGCCACGACCCGAATGACTTTGAGATGGGTCAGCGCCATAATCTGGAGCAGATTCTCGTGTTCAATGAGGATGCAACCGTCAATGAAAACGGCGGCAAGTATCAAGGCATGGATCGCTATGAGTGCCGCAAGGCAGTTCTGGCAGATCTGGAAGCAGAGGGCCGTCTGGTCAAGATTGAGGATCATACCCATAATGTCGGCACCTGCTATCGCTGCGGTACCACGGTAGAGCCGATGACCTCTGCACAGTGGTTCGTTAAGATGGCGCCGCTGGCAAAGGATGCTATTCGCGTTGTCAACGAGGGCGAAATCAAGTTTGTTCCGGAGCGCTTCAGCAAGACATACACCCGTTGGATGGAAAACGTGCATGACTGGTGCATTTCCCGTCAGCTGTGGTGGGGTCACCGCATTCCGGCATACTATTGCGAGGACTGCGGCGAGATGGTTGTTGCCAAGGAAGATGTGACGACTTGCCCGAAGTGCGGCGGTCATCACATTCGTCAGGAAGAGGACGTGCTGGATACTTGGTTCTCCTCTGCGCTGTGGCCGTTTTCTACGCTGGGCTGGCCGGATAAGACGCCGGAGCTGGAATACTTCTATCCGACGGATACGCTGGTTACCGGCTATGATATTATCTTCTTCTGGGTTGCCCGCATGATTTTCTCCGGTATGGAGCACATGAAGGAAGTTCCGTTTAAGACGGTTTATATTCACGGTCTGGTGCGCGACGAGCAGGGCAGAAAGATGTCCAAGTCTCTGGGCAACGGCATTGACCCGCTCAAGGTCATTGACCAGTACGGCGCAGATGCGCTGCGCTTCACGCTGGCAACCGGCAATTCGCCAGGAAATGACATGCGCTACTCCAAGGATCGTGTTGAGGCAAGCAGAAACTTCTGCAACAAGATCTGGAACGCTTCCCGCTTTATCCAGATGAACCTGACCATTGACAAGGTACAGCTGCCGAAGACGCTGACCATGGAGGACAAGTGGATTCTGTCCAAGTTCAATACGCTGGTACAGGATGTCACGACGAACATTGACAAGTATGAGCTGGGCATTGCCGCACAGAAGCTCAATGACTTTATTTGGGATGTATTCTGCGATTGGTATATCGAGATTGCAAAGACTCGTCTGCAGAACAAGGACGACAAGGAGACCTGCGAGAACGTACAGAACGTGCTGTGCTATGTGCTGTCCGGTTCGATGCAGCTGCTGCATCCGTTTATGCCGTTCATCACCGAGACCATCTGGCAGGCACTGCCGCATGAGGGCGAGACCATCATGCTGTCCAAGTGGCCGGAGTATCAGGACGAGCTGAATTTCCCGACCGAAGAAGCACAGATGGAAATGCTGATGGACAGCATCCGTGCAATCCGTAACCGCCGTGCAGAGATGAATGTTCCGCCGTCTAAAAAGGCACAGGTTTATGTTGTGACCGAGGACAAGGCACGTCAGGAAGTCTTTACGGAGGGTGAGGCTTGCTTCCTCAAGCTCGCTTACGCAAGTGCGCTCAATGTTTCCGCAGAAGCACCGGCTGACGCAGCCAAGATGGTTTCTGTTGTCACCGGTGATGTGCAGATGTACCTGCCGATGAACGAGCTGGTCGACTTCGAGAAGGAGAAGGCTAGACTGAATAAGGAACTCAAGAAGGCACAGAAGGATCTGGACTTCATCAACAAGAAGCTGAACAATCCAGGCTTCCTGAACAAGGCGCCGGAACAGGTTGTTGAAGGTGAGCGCGTGAAGGCTGCCAAGCTCAACGATCAGATTGCCAAGCTCAACGAGAGCATCGCTGCGCTGAACTAATTTTTATGGTTGGTTACGAACAGACGTTAGAGCGCATACATGCCCACGGCAGATTCAGCGGCACACCGTGCTTGGACCGCATCCGTGCCCTGCTGGCGATATTGGGAAATCCGCAAAAAAAGCTGAAATTTATCCATGTCGCGGGCACAAACGGCAAGGGAAGCATCGCGGTGTTAAGTGCATCCGCTTTACAGCAGACTGGATATAAAACCGGTCTGTACACCTCGCCGTTTATCATGGATTTCTGTGAGCGCATCCGCGTCAATGAACAAATGATTCCGCGCGAAGACCTGTGCCGCATTGCGGCGCAGGTCGCGGAAAAAGAGCAACAGCTGATTTTACCGGAAGGCGAGCACATCGGGGAATTCGAGTTCACAACCGCGTGTGCGATGCAGTATTTTGCAGAACAAGCGTGTGATATTGTCGTGCTGGAAGTCGGCCTCGGCGGACGGTATGACGCGACGAATATCATAGATGCACCGGAAGTTGCTGTGATGGCACACGTGGCGCTGGATCACATGGCAGTGCTCGGCAATACGGTAGAAGAAATTGCTGCGGATAAAAGCCATATTGTCAAGCCTGACAGTGTGCTCGTCAATTATCCGGAGCAGAAAGACAGCGTAGACGATGTTCTTGCCCGCCGCTGCTATGAGGTGACAGCGCAGTACATCAAAGCGCCAATGCCGGAAATTGCGTCCTGTACATTGGAAGGCACGGACTGTGTGATTGACGGCAAACCATTTCATCTGCGCCTGATTGGCAGACACCAAGCGTACAATGCGGCAACGGCATATGCTGTGCTGCAGGTGCTGAACAAAAAGGGCTGGCATATCTCCGCGCAGGCGATTGCTGACGGGTTTGCTCGTGCAGGGATTGCAGGCAGACAGGAGATTGTGCAGACCGACCCGCTTTTGATGATTGACGGCGCGCATAACGTAGACGGCGTGACTGCGCTGTGTGCAACGCTGGATGATTTGCTGCCAGCGGGCGGCATTTCGCTGGTACTGGGCATGGTGGCAGACAAGCAGTATGAAGCCTGTGTGCGGATGCTGGTTCGCCGCGCGGATTCCGTCTATACCGTGCAGCCGGACAATCCGCGCGCTTTGGACAGCCGCACGCTGACTACGATGATTCGCACGTTTTCTCCGTACTGCAACGTCATTGACTGCGGAGATGTGCCGTCTGCGCTCAAGCGAGCTGTGCGCTATGCGGACGAATCGGACGCCGTCATTGTATGCGGTTCGCTGTACGTTGCAGGCGAAGCAAAAAATGCACTAGCAGATGGTATAATCTGACAGATTATTTTTCAGAAATTTTTTATAATAGAATCGTTCTTCGAAAGAAGAACGGTTCTATTTTTTTTGCCTATATTGCGAAGGTTGGGAGGAAAACAGCATGAAATGTTCGCATAAACGAGAGAAACAAGGCATTGTGATACGCTTTTGCGGAGAACTGGGGCATCATGAGGCGGCACAGTGTGTCGAATATCTGGAAAAAACCATGATACTATATGCAAATGACCCGATTATTTTGGATTTGTCCGGTTTGACCTTTATGGACAGCTCCGGCATTGCCGTGGTGCTCGGAGCGCAGCGGAATCTGTTGGGGGCGGGACAAACATTTTGTGTGATTCGCACACCGCCGTCCGCAATGCGCATTTTCAAGGCGGCAGGCATTCAAAAACGCGTGCAGTTTTTGCCGGATCTGCCGACATTGCATTTGGAAGAGGAGGAACCGGTATGCGCAGGGAAATAAACCAGATGAGCATCAAATTTCCGAGCCGTTCGTGCAACGAGGCATTTGCACGGCAGGCAGTCGCGGCATTTGCCGCACAACTTGACCCAACGATTGAGGAAATGAATGACATCAAAACGGCGGTCAGCGAGGCGGTCACCAACTGCATTGTACATGCATACAAAGAGCGAACCGGATACATAACCATACAAGCAAAGCTGTTTGAGGGCGGAGAAATACAGATTTCTGTCCGAGATAAAGGCTGCGGCATACCGGATGTACCGCGGGCGCGTCAGCCGATGTTCACAACCGGTGACGCGGGGCGTTCTGGTATGGGATTTACCATCATGGAAAGCTTTATGGACAAGCTTCGCGTTCGCTCACGTGAAGGCATCGGCACGCAGGTTGTGATGACCAAGCGCATAGCAATTCGTTTTGGACAGAAGTAACGAACAGCTGCGCCTGCTGCGATTGGCGCAGAGCGGCGACACAGCCGCCAAAGAACAGCTCATCAGAGACAATCAAGCGTTGGTTTGGAGCATTGTCAAGCGATACACAGGGCGCGGCACAGAGGCAGAGGACTTGTTTCAGCTGGGAAGCATCGGACTGCTCAAGGCAATAGAGGGCTTTGACTGCACATATGGCACGCGGTTTTCTACCTATGCAGTGCCCAAAATTTCCGGAGAAATTCGGCGGTTTTTGCGCGATGACGGCGCAATGAAAGTCAGCCGCAGTGTCAAAGAACTGGGCTATCGCGTGCACACAGCGCGGGAAACGCTGCATCAAACGCTGTCCAGACCGCCGACCATTCACGAGATTGCCAATTGGCTGGAGGTTTCACCGGAAGAAATTGCGGCTTGCGAGACCGCGCTGCTGCCACCGGATTCGCTGCAGCGCGAAATCGGAGAGGACGGCACGACACTGGAACAGATGCTTGGAGAAGCATGTATGGAGGAACGTGTCGTTGAATCTCTGGCGCTGCGAGAAGCCATGGAGCGATTGGATGTTCGGTCGCAGCGCATTTTGCTGCTGCGATATTTTCGCGGGCAGACCCAGCAGGCGTGTGCGCGTCAGCTCGGTATTTCTCAAGTACAGGTGTCGCGGCTGGAAAAAAAGGCAGTGCAGCAGCTGCGAAAATGGCTGGCGCAAGAGTAGATATGGAATAAATATCATAAATAACTCAAAAGAGTTGTGCTTAGAAAAAGCAAAAAAATTAAAATAGAATAAGAAAAAACCATTTTGAAATTCACTAGCATAAAATACGCAAATAAACAGGCGAAAAACTGCAAAAACACTATTGAACGACGCAAATTTGTGTGATATATTAAACAAAAGGTACGATACTTCTTGAAAAGAAGGAAGGGGATTATATGAAGAAAAACACAACAATTCGCATTGCAACGGGGATGATGGCTGCGTGTTTGTTATGTGGAAATGCGTACGCTCTGGATGATGTTTCACAACAGAACAGCACGGAAATCGTTGCCGCGGCACAGCAGGAGCAGACGGTTGCCGCGAGCAAGACCGGATACGCGACTGCCAACGTGAACGTTCGTTCTAAGCCGAGCAACGACGCAGAAATTCTGGGAACGCTGAGCAAGGGCACGCAGGTGGAGATTATCGGAACATCCGGCAATTGGTACGAGATTTCTTTTTCCGGCAAGACCGGATACGTGTACAACAAGTACATTTCGACGACCAAACCGACGGAAGATCCGAAGCCGTCTACGACACAGACAGTTTATACGACCGCTGATTTGAATGTTCGCGCACAGCCAAATACCAAGGCTACGGTTCTGGGCACGTTGAAAAAGGGAACGGAAGTACAAACGACAGCGCTCAAGGATGGCTGGTACACGATTTCTTTTGTCGGAAAGACCGGATATATCAGCGCAAGCTATACGACGACGACCAAGCCGGGACAGGCAACCACGACAGGATTCACCGATGTTCCAAAGACTGCTTGGTATTACAATGCGGTCAATTGGGCAGTGAAAAAGGGCATCGCAGCGGGCACATCCAAAACGACATTCAGCCCCAATCAAGTTTGTACGCGTGCGCAGGCAATCACATTCCTGTGGAGAAATGCCGGCAGTCCGGATGTGACAAAGTCTGTCGCCAACAAGTTCAGCGATGTGAAGTCGTCGGATTGGTATTACAAGGCTGTCATGTGGGCGGTTTCCAAAAATATCACTTCCGGTACCTCTGCAACGACATTTAGTCCGAGCAAGACGTGCTCGCGCTGTGAAATCGTGACATTCATGTGGAAGGCGAACGGCAAGAAAAAGGCCGCTGTCAAGAATCCGTTTACCGATGTCAAGGTATCCGATTGGTATTATGAACCGGTCATGTGGGCTGTTGCCAACGGCATCACCAGCGGCGTGACAAAGACAACCTTCGCGCCAAAGGATTCCTGCACCCGTGCACAGGTTGTAACGTTCCTGTATAACTCGTAAAAGCATCTCGAGGGATGAGAATTAAAAACCGCTTCTTATGCAAAAAGTTGCATAAGAAGCGGTTTTTTGCGTTATGGAAGAAAAAATCATACAGAATTGTTTTAAACATGCTGCGAGGTTGGTATAATAGACGGAATTGTGGATGAAACGCGGCAATATGGGGAAAATAATAACGATTTGAAGTGAGGGACATGCCCGCATTTCAAATCGTTATTTTTATATACATTCGTAGAATATACCATCCTATGAAAATCCTCAATAAAAGCCCTAAATATGGAGGTTTTTTACATCCTTTGACGCGTTATTTGACGGCAAATAACGAAGAAAGTTTTTGCATATGGTCACGCTTTAATTCCATAGACGGATGCACATATCGGTTCATGGTGATATTGACATTTGCGTGACCCAAAATCTCACTCAATGACTTTAAATCGAATCCCAATTCGACGCATCGCGTGGCAAATGTATGTCGGAGTGCATGAAAATTGGCTGGAGCAATCGCACAGCTCTGCAATACGCGCTTGAAGTGGTTCTGCATACTTCTCGGTTCTACCCATTGATGTTCTTTTCCGGTCAAAAAGAATCCCGACGAGGATTCCGGCTGGATAGAGGCAAGGAGCTTTGCGAAATCTTCCGGCAACGGAATCACACGGATAGAATGCTTGCTTTTCGGAGAGGTAATCATTACCTTCGTCTTTTGATCGGACGGCATGTCGGTTTGGATTCGCTGCATGGTGTGCTGCACGTACAATACACGATCCTGCAAGCATATATTTTCCCAACGGAGGGCGCAAAGCTCACCCACACGAATGCCAGTGAACAAGCACAGCAAGATTCCGGTGTTTTTAAGCGAAAAATTCGACAGGAGATACCGGCATAAAACTGCTTGCTCATTGTGTGTGAACACACGGATATCCGTCTGTTCCTGCCGCACGGTAACTGCCTGCAAATCACAAGAGACAGAAATATCCAATTTGACGGCTAAATGCAGCATACTTCTGAGAAGAAAAACGGCAGCAGTGACTGTTCCGGCAGAAAGGCCGCTCTTTTTGATGCCGCCGGAAACGCGCAGCTCCGTACAGAACGATTCAATGTGCTGATTTTTCAGCTGAGAAACCGGCATATTTCCGAGAGCCGGTTCGATATACCACGTCCATATGTTTCGATACTTCCGGTATGTTGATTCTTTGACCTGCGGTTTCGTATGATAGAACCACTTGTCTGCCACCATACGCAGCGTGTATTGTTCACGGACACGAGTTCCATTCATTTGTGTCAGATTTTGCGCGGCAAATCGCTGTTTTTCCTTCACCTCATGGTACGTTTGACCATAAACATATCCATAAACGGCACGGTTGTTTTTTCTTCCGCGAATGTAGCGTCCTTCCCAGCGTCCATCCTTGCGTTTGTAAATATTTTCACCCTTTTTCGGCATATTGAAATACCCCTTTCTGTCGACTAAAATTTTGACGGCGAATGCACAGAAATCCCCCATATTTCGGGCTTAAATCTCTTATATTTCGTACAAATTCACGATTATCAGACAAAGTTAATGTAGGCGAAGGTGCAACCATTGACAAATTCGACATAAAATTATAAAATACATACATAGAGTTGTTTCATAGGATGGTATATTCTACGAACAAACCTGTCAAGGCTGCGCGCACGGGGGAGAAGCGGACGCCTCGGCAGGGCTTGCAGAACGATGAAACGCTCCAATGTTATGCGAAAGGAGCATGCGCGGGGAAGATATGAAGCGAGAACTGACTGGAAAACGATACGGGAAATTGACTGTATTAAACAAGACGGATAAACGGAAAAATGGATGTATTATTTGGCACTGCCGCTGCGACTGCGGCAACGAGATTGAATTATCCAGCAGAAAGTTAAAAAACGGCGTCACAAACAGCTGCGGCTGTGAAGCGCGTCCGAGCGATTTGACAGGGCAGCGGTTTGGCTCGTTGACCGTGTTGGAACAGACCGATCAGCGAACAGCGAATAGAAGCGTGCTGTGGCGCTGCCGCTGTGACTGCGGAAAAGAGGTTTTGCTGGCGCGAAACGTCCTGACCTCCGGAAACACAACGAGCTGTGGCTGCGGAGTACATAAAGAACCGGAAAATTTGACCGGCAAGCGTTTCGGAAAGCTTACGGTAATTTCTTATCAGGGAAAGGTAAACGGTCACAGAACGTGGAATTGTCGCTGCGACTGCGGAAAAACGACGGTTGTACGCGAGAGCAATTTGAAAAACGGACTGTCTAAGAGCTGTGGCTGTGAGCACTCACCCAAGAAAATTCTGCATTTCGTAGATGGAACGTGTCTGGAACACTTGCAGACGAGCCATATTTCGAAGGCAAATACCAGCGGTGCGCGCGGCGTATACTTCAACAAACAGCGCAAAAAATGGATTGCGCAAATTATGTTTCGAGGAAAATGTCATTATTTAGGGGGATTTGATGACTTCGATGAAGCAGTAGAAGCACGGAAGCAGGGTGAAGAAATGTTCCTTGATGTACTTCGCGCACATCAGGGAGAAAATCAATCTCCAATGGAAGAATAGAGAAATGTATGTATAAAAGAGATACGAAAAGATGGCTGAAACATGCAGATTTTATTATCATTGATTTTATATGTCTGCAGTTGAGCATGGTTGTGGCATATTTTATTCGCTTTGGATTCGACAATCCATATGCAGATGATATATATCGCAACGTTGATATTGTGGCGGAGTTAATCAGTCTGTTTGTTATTATTTATTTTGAGACAATGCAGGGCATCCTGAAACGAGGGAAATACCAAGAGTTTGTGAAAACACTTCATCAGGTGGTTTTGGTTTCCCTGTTGAACATAGGATATCTGTACATCATTCATCGGGCTGACGTCTATTCCCGTACCGTGATGATTTGGTCGATTGTTCTGTACTTTGCTTTCGACTATAGTTTCCGGTTGGTTTGGAAAAATTGGCTGCACAAGAAAGGATGCGGGACCCATACGCGCTCTTTGCTTTTGGTGACAATCAGCGAACGCGCAGAGCAATGTGTTGCGACATTTGAGGCCAATAACTACGAAAAATTCCACGTGGCTGGTCTGGTGATTCTGGATGATGACAAGGTGAAAACGTCTGTACACGGCATACCGGTCGTTGCAAGCGGAAAGACGCTGATAGAATATGTTCGCGGCGCATGGGTTGATGAAGTTCTAGTTGACGTGCCGGATGATATGGAAGGCATTGACGTCATCAAGGATGAGCTGTACACCATGGGCATTGTTGTGCATCGCCGTTTGATCAATGTCGTTTCTGCGTCCAAAAAACGGCAGTTTGTCGAAAATGTCGGCGGATTTACCGTGCTCACGACGAGCATCAATTGTGCATCGCCGCTGGAGCTGTTGAGCAAGCGCCTGCTGGATATTTTGGGCGGCTTGGTCGGTACGGCTCTCACCGGCGTTTTGTGTTTGGTTATGGTGCCTGTTATCAAAACGCAGTCACCCGGACCAGTGTTCTTTACACAAGAACGTGTCGGTAAAAACGGAAAACGGTTTCAGATTTATAAATTCCGCACCATGTACATGGATGCAGAGGAACGCAAAAAGGAATTGATGGCGCGAAACCGCGTGAAGGACGGCATGATGTTCAAGATTGATTTCGATCCGCGCATCATCGGCAACAAGGTTTTGCCGGACGGCACGCAGAAATCCGGTTTTATGGATTTGGCTCGCCGCCTCAGCTTAGACGAATTCCCGCAGTTCCTCAACGTACTGAAAGGAGATATGTCGCTCGTTGGCACACGACCGCCGACGGTGGATGAATATGAAAAATACCAGCTGCATCATCATGCGCGGCTGGCAACAAAACCGGGCATTACCGGTATGTGGCAGGTGAGCGGCAGAAGCAATATCACAGATTTTGAAGAAGTTGTTCGTTTGGATACGAAATACATTCAGGAATGGACATATGGACTGGACATCCGCATTCTTCTTCGAACGGTTGCGGTTGTTCTGAAACGAGAAGGTTCGATGTAAAGAAAGAAGTTCTCATGGTTATTGATATGCATACACATATTCTTCCACATATGGATGATGGAGCGAAAGATACCGACATGACACGGCAGATGCTGCAAAAATCCTATGCGGAAGGCACTGAAATGGTGATAGCAACGCCGCATTTCTGCCATGGAATGGACAGAAAGCGCTGGGAAGCCAAGCGGAAAACGGCGTGGGAAGCTGCTTGCCGCATAGCGGAAGAAATCCATCCGGACTTTCGGATTTTAGTGGGGGCAGAGGTCTATATGGAGTCCGGCATCCGAAAGGATTTGGAAGCGGGCGTCCCGCTGACGATGCACCATTCGCGGGTCATTCTTATTGAATTTTCAATGAGTGCCAATTATATGTATATCAAGAACGCGGTGATGATGTTACAAAGTATGGGATATGAGCCAATTTTGGCGCATGTAGAACGCTATCAAGTGCTGATGCAGCAGGAGCGGGTCAAAGAATTGTCCCGAATGGGGGTAAAAATACAGGCGAATACGACAAGCATACTCGGACATTCCGGCAGGAAAGTCAAACGCTATGTCATGCAGCTGCTCAAGCAGGAGCTCATTGATATGGTCAGTTCGGATGCACATGATATGAAACACCGAGCACCCGGCATGAAAAAATGCATGAAATATCTGAACAGAAAATTGGATGCGTCGTATTGCAGACAAATCTTTGGCGAAAATATGCGTCAATTATTTATTTCATCGGTATAAGCTGGAGAATCAGTTTGTATAGAAAAATAAAACGGTATCCGTCGCGATGGATACAAACAAAGGGAGTCATCTCATGAAAAAAATCATCAAAAGAGCCGCAGCAGTGATTTGCGGCGCCGCACTTGCGGCAACCATGACACTTTCCGCCTTTGCTCTTCCGAGCCCGTCCGTCAGTGGATTTGTAAAGGGTGTACAGAGCGCGGTGGACGCCAACGGCAACGCAGTAAATATTATTGTACAGCTGGTAGCCGATGCAAAGTTTGATGCAGCAGAGCAGAAGGCTGTAGATGCCCTGCGCGCAAACCCGACCGCTGAACTCAAGCGCATTCTGGGCAGCGAATACAAGGACACCTTGCAGCTGGTAGACATCCGCAACGTCAAAATTGACGGCGATGCTTCCAAGGTGAAGTTTCCGGTAACGGTGACCTTTGATGTTCCGGGTGTTACTGCTTCTTCCGAGGCAATTCTGCTGCACTATGTAGAAAAGGACAATCAGTGGGAAGTCATTCACGCAAAGACCGGCGATAAGACCATTGAAGCAAGCTTCAATTCCCTGTCTCCGGTAGCATTTGTTGTCGATACGACCACCGCAACGAACATGGACAAGACCGATAAGACTTCCCCGAAGACGGGTGAGCCGGCTGTTCCGATGGGAGCAATTGTCGCAGTGATTGCTGTTGCAGCAGGCGGTCTGTTCTTTGCCGTAAAGAGAGGTACTGTATCTCGTGATGCATAATGTAGTCTCCGTTAATCCGCAGGGTCGCTTGGATCGACAGAAGGGGGAGATCATCCGTACCCTGCGGGCTAATATTGAGTTTACTGGGGTTGAAAATCGCGTCATTGCTATCACAAGTGCACATCCAAATGACGGCAAGAGTACGACATCGTTTTATCTTGCGGGATCGTTTGCCGATGCGGGAAAAAAGACACTGTATGTTGATGCAGATCTTCGAAAATCCGTGTTTGTCGGCGAATACCGCATCAAACGTGCTGAATACGGTCTGAGCCATCTGCTTTCCGGTCAAAGGGAGTTTGATGAGGTTGTCTATGATACCAATATTCACAATCTGTCCATCATTGTCGCGGGCACGTTCCCAACTAATCCATCAGAATTAGTAGGAAATGCGCGTTTTGCAGACATGATAGCAAAAGCACGGCAGGAATTTGATTATGTGATTATCGACACACCGCCGATTGGCAGTGTCATTGATGCTGCGGTGATTGCAAAGCAGTGTGACGGTTCTATTTTCCTTATTGCCTCTGATACGGTTTCGCGCAGTGAAGCCAAGGGCATGGTTCAGCAATTGCGCGCTGCGAATGAAAATATTCTCGGTGCCGTTTTGACAAAAGCAAATGTTGGCAGAGGCAAGTATTATTATTCGAAATATAGCCATTATTACACATACAGCGGCTATGGCGCGTACAGCGCATATGGGGCAAAACAAAACGAGAAGGTAGGACAACGATGAACAATAACGGTATCGATATGCAGGATGATGAGATTGACCTGCTGGAATTGTTGCATCATTTTGTGCGAAAATGGTGGTTATTTCTGATCGGCGGTGCTGTTGGCGGTGTAGCATTCTTTCTTGTTACGTCCTTTCTCATCACCCCGCTGTATGAATCTTCAGCTACCATCTATATTTTATCAAAAACGACCAGCATTACAGCAGCACTGGACATGACAACCGGTGAAGAACTGGCGGAAGATTTTCAGATTATCGCAACGAGCAATCCGGTGCTGGATGGTGCTGCAGAACAGATTAAAAAAGACACCGGAAAAGAAATCACGCGGGAACAGATGAAAAAGATTGTCACGGTATCCGATAATGCAACGCGTCTACTGGTCATCACAGCGACCAGTGACAATCCAGAAACGTCTGCGCTGGTTGCCAATGCGGTTGCACAACAGACCAGCGAGAAAATGGCGGAGATTACAAAAACAGATGCTCCGACAACTGTAGAACGCGCAGAAGCTGCGGCAAAACCGGTTACTCCGAATGTCTTGAAAGATACAGGAATCGGCGTGATTGTCGGCGTGGGTGTTATCGGTTTGATTCTGCTCGTTAATTTCCTGATGAATGACCGCATTATCAGCGAAGCTGACATTGAAAAGTATTTGGGCATTCCGGCACTGGCAGTATTGCCGGATAAAGATCCATGTGAGGCGGATAAAAGGAGAAAATCAAGAGCATGAACATGAATGTTGGAAAAAAAGCAAAGATTGTTTTTCCGATTCTGTTTTTATGTATCGCGGTGTTCCTTGCAGTCTGCTTTTGGCGAAATAGTCAGAAGCAGACTGCACCGCAGCCGACTGCATCCGAAAGTACGGTTCAATCCGCGGATACAGCGGGAAGCGGTTCGTCAGAACCCGCAGAAAAGCCGGATATTCCCATTGATTTTCAAGAATTACAGCGGGAAAATCCGGATGTTTATGCGTGGATTCGCATTCCGGATACCACAATAGATTATCCGATTTTACAGAGCAGTACAGACAATGACTATTATCTGTTCCATACGTTAGAAGGAAAATCCGGTTATCCGGGCTCTATTTATACGGAAAACTATAACAAAAAAGATTTTTCGGACTTTAATACCGTTATTTATGGACATAAAATGCGCAATCATACGATGTTTGCAGATCTGGAGTATTATGAGGACTTGGATTATCTCAAACAGCACAATATGATTACCATTTATACGCCGGATCATATTCGAACATATCAGGTTTTTGCGGCAGTCACATATGATAATCGGCATATTATGTATTCGTTTGACTTTGTCAATCAAGAGCAGCGACAAGCGTATTTGGATTCTCTGAAGGCTGTGCGCAATATGGCGACCTGTTGGGATGAGAGCGTATCCGTGACAACAGAGGATAAAATCATTACGTTGTCTACGTGCAATGGAAATGAGAACCAACGCTTTTTGGTGGAGGCAGTGCTAATTGATGAAAAATAAGTCTAGAAAAAGAAAGCAAATGATGATCAGTGCTGTGATTGTCGTTTGTGTTGCTGCTATCGTTGCAGGTTATTTTATCAAAAATGTGCAAGATCGTGAAGCACTGCAAATAGGCAGTATTAGTATGGGGTCAGGGGCGAGTGCAGAATCCAGCGTCGTGCATTACAAAGGAAAAACATATCAGTACAATAAAAATTTGATGAATGTGTTATTCCTTGGTATTGATACAACACAAGATCTCTCACAAGAGGATATGCCGGGCGATGCCGGACAATCCGACTGTATTTTGGTTTTGTCGATGGATAAACAAAAAAAGACTGCGCGGCTTCTGCAGGTCTCCCGTGATACTATGACGGATATTGATACATACGATGTATCCGGAAATTATGTTTCAACAATTCAAGGACAGCTCGCGCTGCAGTACGCCTATGGAACCGGCGGAAAAAGCAGTTGCTGGGCGGCGAAGAAAACCGTATCAAGACTATTATATGATCTGCCAATAGATGCATATTTTTCTATGAATTTGGACGGTATATCTACAGTCAATGACGCAGTGGGCGGCGTGACGCTGAAATTATCGGAAGACGCGACGGTAGTCGATCCGACGTTTCAAAAAGGTTCGACCATTACGCTCCAAGGCGATATGGCTGAACAGTTTGTACGAAAGCGTGACACAAATGTTTCCGGCAGCAATGTCAGCCGAATGAAGCGCCAAACAGAATATATTACAACGTTGTTTCAGGCGATGCGGGAATTCATGAAGCAAAATGGAAATGATTTTGAGAAAACATATACAAAACTGAAATTAAAACCATATACAGTTACCGATTTGAGCATGGAACAATTGGAAGATATGTTGTCGTATGATTTCCTGAAAAAAAACATAGAAACTGTTCCTGGCACGACCAAAGAAGGAAAAGAACATGATGAATTTTATGTAGATGAGGATGGACTGCATGATTTGATCATTCAAATGTTCTATACAGAAGTGAAAGAATAAAAAACGGAGGAATTGAGGATGAAGGGGATTATTTTAGCAGCGGGAAAGACATTGCATTCCACACTGTATGGACAATATTTGCAGTGCATTTCAGCAGAATGATAAAAACAAGAATACACTTCAAAGGGACACAGGAGTTAAGTTATGCGTTACGAGCCTGAGAGAGAATGCAGCAAAATGGTACAGCGGCTGCGGAAAATATGTGCAGCAAAAGGAATTTCTGTCTATGCCGCTGCGCGGAAAGCCAATATATCGGTATCAACGCTAAACGAACTGCTCAATGAGAAAACACGTCCGCAGTTATATACGCTGTATAAAATCTGCAATGCGTTGGATATTCGCATTGTCGATTTGTTTGACGACAATGCCAGCATAAGCAAACAAGATGGACAGAACAATCATATGATTGTCGAATATCAATATCTGCCGAAATGGAAACAGAAACTGGTAGAACAGTATATAGAAATGGTTGCACAGTATGAAAGATGAAATTGCGGTGTCCATGTTTGGACAAAAGCGCTTGTCCCGCGAGGGCGGAGTAGAAATCGTTGTAAAAGAATTATGCACTAGAATGGCGCAGAATGGCTGTGACGTAACTTGCTACAACAGAGCGGGACATCATGTCAGTGGTGCGGAGTACGACGGTGTCGATAAAACGGAATATGATGGTATCCGCCAAAAGGTTGTTCCGACCATTGAGAAAAAGGGTCTTGCAGCGGTAAGCTCTTCATTTTTCGCGGCTCTGTATAGTGCTTTTGGAAAATACGATGTGGTACATATCCATGCGGAAGGCCCTGCCTTTTTCTGCTGGTTACCGAAACTTTTTGGAAAACGTGTTGTTATCACGATACACGGCTTAGACTGGGCTCGCGAAAAATGGAAATCTGGGTTTGGATCTAAATTTATTCGACAGGGTGAAAAAAATGCTGTCAAATATGCAGATGAAATCATTGTTCTAAGCAAGGGCGTGCAAGACTATTTCAAAGAAACATATGGAAGGGAAACACATTTTATCCCTAATGGTGTCAACAGACCGGAGGTTCGGAAAGCAAAACTGATCACGGATAAGTTTGGATTGGGAAAAGATTCCTACATATTATTTCTCGGTCGTCTGGTGCCGGAAAAAGGTATTCGATATCTGGTTAAGGCCTTCAAGAATGTCAAGACAAATAAAAAGCTGGTCATCGCAGGCGGCTCCAGCGATACGGATTCTTTTATGGTGGAATTGAAAGAGCTGGCAAAGGATGATAATAGAATCATTTTTACCGGATTTGTTCAGGGGCAGATGCTTGATGAATTATATAGCAATGCGTATATTTACACATTACCTTCTGATCTGGAGGGAATGCCCTTGAGCCTGCTAGAAGCTATGAGTTATGGCAATTGCTGTTTGGTTTCTGATATTCCAGAGTGCGCTGAGGTTGTGGAAGATAAGGCATTGATTTTCAGAAAGTCGGATGTAGAGGACTTGCAAGAAAAATTGCAAGATGCCTGTGACCATCCTGAAATGGTTATGGAAATGAAGAAGCATGCAGCTGACTTTATCTGCAAAAAATACAACTGGGATGAAGTCGTAAAGGAAACGATGAAACTGTACAGGAGAAAACAATAGATGAGAGTATTGATACTAAATACTCTCATCTAACCGAACGCAGGTAGTGAGATGTACATAGTGAAAATGCTGGAAAAATAGCGTATTTACGGCACTTTTCGAGATATGGGTAGAGTTTCGAGAGCGGTTTTCATCTCGCTACCTAGGTTCAGTAACAGCAGATGATTTTATCATAAGAACTTTCAGTATCACTACCTGCATTTGTATGAAGCACTCTGGTTTATGAACAACACATTGGAAGTGCTTTATCTGAACAGAGGTAGTGAAATAGAGCATAGAATAAGGAGAAATATAACGTGAGGACGCTGATTTTGAATAAATTTCTGCACCGAAACGGCGGAAGTGAGACGTATATATTCAAATTAGGTGAGGCGTTGGAGCAGCACGGACATGAGGTTCAGTACTTCGGTATGGAACACGAAGGCCGCTGCGTGGGCAACCGTGTCAATGCTTATACATCTGATATGGACTTCCACGGCGGCAGCAAACTGAGCAAGCTGACCTACCCGATCAAGACCATCTACAGCAAGGAAGCACGGGTGCAGCTGCGGAAAGTTCTGGACGACTTCAAGCCGGATGTCTGTCACCTGAACAATTTTAACTACCAGCTGACACCTTCCATCATTCTGGAAATCGTGAAGTGGCGCAAGGAGACCGGAAGAGATTGTAAGATCATCTTCACGGCACATGACTACCAACTGGTCTGCCCGAACCACATGCTGAACAATCCGAACACCCACCAGAACTGTGAGAAGTGCCTCGGCGGCCATTTCGTGAATTGTATGAAAGGCAAGTGCATCCACGGTTCCACTGCGAAGTCGGCCATCGGCATGATGGAAGCCGAGTTCTGGAAGTGGAAGGGCACCTACAAGTATATTGACACCATGATCTGCTGCTCGGAGTTCATGAAGCGCAAAATGGATAGCAATCCTCTGTTTGCAACGAAGACCGTGGCAATGCACAACTTCATCGATAAGGTGGAGTGGAAGGAAACAGAAAAGAAGGACTACGCCCTTTACTTCGGCCGCTTCTCGGAGGAGAAGGGTATCGGCACGCTCATCAAGGTCTGTAAAGAACTGCCGGATGTGCAGTTCATCTTCGCCGGTACTGGCCCGCTGGAAGAGACAGTAAATGGTATTAAGAACATCAAAAACGTTGGCTTCCAGAAAGGCGAGGCACTGGAGAAGCTGATCCGTGAGGCACGGTTCTCCATTTACCCTTCTGAGTGGTATGAGAACTGCCCGTTCTCTGTGATGGAATCCCAGATGTACGGCACGCCGGTGCTGGGTGCGAACATCGGCGGCATCCCGGAACTGATTCAGGTTGGTAAGAACGGCGAGTTATTTGAGAGCGGTAATGCCGAAGATCTGAAGAAGAAGATCGAGAAGCTCTGGGGTGATAAGAAGCTGTGTGCGGAGTATAGTGCGAACTGTAAGGACATCAGCTTCGATACCATTGATGAGTATTACGAGAAAATTATGAAGGTGTATCAGTAATTATAGTGAATGAGTTAAGGGAGGAATAAAGATGCGAGTAGGAATTTTGACTTTATTCCATGGAAATAATAACTGGGGTGGAGATCTTCAAGGTTATGCTTTAAAGGCTTATATCGAAGATAACTTTAAAAATACTAATGTGGATTTAATAAAGTATCGTTCTGGTGTAAATGTTATTTATAAAAGTAAATTTGAGCAGATGGAGCAATACGGACCATCTGAGGTGATAAAGAAGATATCGGAACGCATAGTTAAGAGAAAAACACCTGCTGATGGATTACTGAAGAAGAGGAATGAACTCTTTGAACAGTTTCAGAAGTGTTATTTGACGAATGACCACGTGTATACTGATGAAGAATTGTCGGAGTTGGCAAAAGAGTATGATTGCCTAATTTGTGGATCTGATCAAATTTGGAATCCTAACGTTGCACGTCCTGGTTACTTTTTGAAAGGTGTAGAAGGAACTAGAAAGGTATCTTATGCAGCAAGCATTGCCAGAGATAGACTTTCCGATAAAGAAGCCGACGCGATGATTCCTCTGATTGAGAAATTTGACTTCATTTCAGTTAGAGAGAAAACAGCAAAAAAAATATTGGATGGCTATTTAAAAGGAAAAAAGAGCGTTTATGAAGTATTGGATCCTGCTCTTATGCGCACGCGAGAACAGTGGTCTGAGTTTATTGGCACTGAAAGATATGAGACAGAGCCATATGCACTGATGTTTTTCTTTTCGGATAGCTCGGCATATAGAAGCCGAATTGAAGCCTACTGCCATAATCATGGGTTAAAGCTAATAGGAATTCCGCATGCGGCCACTTACATCAAGAGCGATGAGGCTGGAAATTATGAAAAAGCATATGATGTAGGACCAGTTGAATTTTTAAGGCTATTTCGAGATGCATCGTATGTCTTCACAGATTCCTTCCACGGCTCAGCATTTTCGATAATTTTTCAAAGACAGTTTTGTGTATTCGAACGCGATAAGAATACAAAGACATCTAAAAACTCTCGTTTGTATGATTTGTTGGCTAAATTTCACGTGTCAGATCGTTTGGTAAGGAACGCTGAAGATGTAGATGATGTCTTGAGAAAAGAAATAGACTACTTGAAAGTAAATGCTATTCTTGAAAAGGAAAGAACTACATCGGTAGAGTTCTTAAAAAGCGCGCTAGGCCACTGTGAAGAAAAGCAGAAAAAGAAAGAAGTAACAGTTGCAGATTTCCAAAAGAAATCCTGTTGTGGATGTGGATTATGTGCACAGATATGCCCTAAAAAATGCATAGAATTGCGGCAAGATAAAGAAGGATTTTATTATCCAGTTGTAAATCAGGATCAGTGTATAAAATGCGGTCGCTGTGTACAAAAATGTGTTCAAACTATGAAAAACAATCAGACTTTAACGGATGCATATATTGGTTATAATCCTGATGAATCTGTTAGAAAAGATAGTTCTTCTGGTGGTATTTTCAATGCAATAGCAAGTGCATTTATTGACAATGGCGGAGTCGTTTTTGGTGCAGCATTTGATGATGACTATTCCGTAAGACATGTAAGAATTGAGAATAAAGAAAATTTGTCTCGAATCATGAAGTCAAAATATGTTCAAAGTGATTTGAAATATATTTTTGATGTATTGGCAGAAGATTTGGAAAAGGGAAGGCCTGTTTTGTTCACAGGCACACCATGCCAGGTTGTTGCTGTGTGTCAGTTTGCAGATGGTTTAAGACTAAGGGAAAAACTTTATACAATAGATTTCATTTGTCATGGTGTACCTTCACCAGGGGTATGGAAGTCATATTTGAACTATATTTCCAAAGGTTCAGAAGTTCACGAAGTGAACTTCCGAGATAAAAATCATGCAGGATGGCATGACTATTATCTCCATATAAAATATGGAGATAATAGTCAACTGAATGAAAGTCATGAATTGAACACCTATATGCGATTATTCCTTTCTGATAGAAATATCAGGCCGGCCTGTTACTATTGTAATTTTAAATCAGACAATTATATGTCAGATTTGACTTTGGCGGATGCGTGGAAAATTGAGAAGGAATATGAGCCTTGGGCAGATGATAAAGGAACCTCGCTGTTTATTATTAGAAGCCATAAAGGAGAGACTATTCTTGCATCGTGTGATTCACACCTGAAACTAAGAAAATCTAATTATGAATTTTGGTCAAAAATGAACCCATCTTTGGTAACTAGAACTCAGGTTGGAGGAGGCAGAAAAAAACTGTTCGCAGATTTTTCAGAGTTAGATGAAAGCGCATTTTGGGGAAAATATAGTCCAATTCCAAGAAAGAAGAAAATCCGCTATATAGCTAAGAAAGTTGCTAAGGTAACAGGTATAGAAAAAGCCTTGCGGAAAAGGGTGTAATCCCATTTGTTAAGGAGGAATATGGTGGATAATAGAACACGATATGAGGGAATAGACGGTTTGAAGGCATATGCCATTATTGGCATTGCGCTGATGCACGTCCTCGCAAATGGAGAATATAGCATAGGAGGATTTGTGTTTGAACGGCTAATACCATCTTTCACAAACCTCGTTTTCCTTTTTATGATGGTCAGTGGTTTTGGAATGTGCTGCGGCTATTACCAGAAAATTGTTGACCAGAAGATCAGCGTAGAGGATTTCTACAAGAAACGGTATATCAAAATATGGCCGTACTTTGCCTTGCTGTGTGCGCTGGATTTCATGATGTCACCGAGCAAGGAATCCTTGTTTGAGGTATTCGCAAACTTTACGTTATGCCAAGGACTTCTGCCGAATGCTAAGATCTCGGTCATTGGTGTGAGTTGGACACTGGCAGTTATTTTTGTGTTCTACATGCTGTTTCCGTTTTTCTGCTTCCTGATTGGAAACAAGAAGAGAGCGTGGAGCGTGGCAGTTGTAGCACTGGTGTTTAATTGGCTGTGTAGCAACTACTTCAATGCTGGAAGAACGAACATCGTCTACGATGCGATTTATTTTATTGTAGGCGGCTTGATCTTCCTCTATCGGAAAGAGTTGGCTGAGCTTGCATCGAAGTACAAAGTTATCGCCGGAGCGATTCTACTGATTGCCGCGGTTGCTTATTTTGCATTAGGTGGCTCTACACTCACGATGCTATTTTTCTGTGTGGCAGCACTGATCTATACCCTCAGTTGTAGAACGGGGGGGGTACTGGTCAATCCAGTTGCAAAGTTCCTCGGTGGTATCTGCTTCGAGATTTACCTGTGCCACATGGTAATTTATCGTGTACTTGAAAAATTGCACCTTGTTCATCTATTTGGAAATGGTCTGCTGGCATATATCTTCACAGCGATTGCAGTCATCTGTGGTTCGGTTGTGTTCTCGGTATGTGCCAAGTGGTTCTTAAATAAAATCGAAACATTCTTAAAAGAGAGAGTTAGGAGAGTCAATCATGTCTGAAGAAAAGAAGTTAAATGGTACTGTTATCGTCACTTATCGCTGCAACGCTCGTTGCTCCATGTGCAACCGTTATAAAGCACCTTCCAAGCCGGAAGAGGAAATCAGCATCGAGACCATCAAGAAGTTGCCGAAGATGTACTTCACTAACATCACCGGCGGCGAGCCGTTCATCCGTACCGACCTGAAGGATATCGTGCGCGAATTGTACAAGAAGTCTGACCGTATCGTTATTTCCACGAACGGTTTCTTCACAGATCGTATCGTTGATTTGTGTAAGGAGTTCCCGCAGATCGGTATTCGTATCTCTATCGAGGGTCTGGAGCA